>ENA-OWNT01000258-OWNT01000258.1-seawater-metagenome-genome-assembly--contig:-NODE-258-length-146241-cov-6.574256_pt1 | contig 146241 bp, 147 predicted proteins | sample MGYA00238136_ERZ651165 | MGnify/ENA primary metagenome ERZ651165 (study PRJEB26861, sample SAMN08777766) | seawater metagenome | isolation source: coastal seawater | place: USA: Florida | collected...
GGTCTTTGAGAAATTTGACCAGATTCTGTTGATTTACATCTATTTCGTTATGACATATTGGCGGGTTTATACCCCTCAAAAAGTGATACTAATTCTCTGAATCCTCCGGGGGATTATGGTATTCATGGTAAAAGACCATAAAATCAGTCACAACAGCCGCCAGTTGATTATTTTCATCAAAGCCAGCGAATGTCGGATATGACCCATCTCCCCAGCCGGAAAAGAATGCAATAATATTACCATCATCAATATCCAGATTGCCCCAGGTACGGGTAGACTGATAGCGCCCGTCCAGTTCATCTCCCAGCTTATCCAGGATAGCACGACGGTTATCCTTATTCTTTTGCAGATATTGAGTTACCTTTTCATCAACAAAACAGCCTGCCCTGGAATCAACACCATAGCCAACGAATTCTTTATTACTTAATTTAGATACATCCTGTCCCGGAAATATCATCATTTCCCAGCGAACAGGCTTGTTATCACTCAGACGAATATTGGCAAATGCGATACGCTCATCGCCACTATTTGCGAAACGGACAATCGTGATTCTTACAAGATGTTCGCCGACAGGTAAAGTTTGTGTGAATGCTATTTCTCTGTGCCTTAAGAAAAATGGATCACAAGCAACTAATTTTCCGGTGATTATTTTGATTTTGCCTATATCACGTCGAATGAGCTTAAAATCTGAGGTCTTTTCCCATTGCTTATCTGTGACAGCCAATAACAGATAGTCGGGGTCAAATTTTAGAGCCATCGTAAATTCCTCTGTACTATCAGTTAATCCCCCGCCGAAAAAGTTAGCAGGGGAATACCCGTATTTAGCTAATCAATGTACCGACTTCGGATTCCCCGCGAACTGCACGCAGTAAATCATCCTCATTCCAGAAATCTACAACCATGATTGGCATGTTGTTTTCCTGACAGAGTGTGAAGGCGGTCATATCCATCACATTGAGATGGTCATTCAATACTTTGTCATAGCTCAGTTTTTCATAGCGTACAGCATCCGGGTTTTTCTTCGGGTCATCACTGTAAACGCCATTGACTTTCGTCGCTTTGATGATGATGTCGGCTTCGATTTCGTTGGCACGCAATGCTGCCGCACTATCGGTTGTGAAATAGGGGTTGCCTGTCCCCCCTGCGAGGATCACCACACGCTGTTTCTCCATGTGACGGATTGCCCGTAAGCGAATGTAGGGTTCAGCGACTTCATTCATCGCGATGGCTGTTTGTACACGTGCTGCCAGTCCACGCCGTTCAAGCGCATCCCGCAATGCAAGACCATTAATCACCGTACCAATCATGCCCATGTGGTCAGCCGTTGTTCGATCCATGCCACGACCGATACCGAAATTACCGCGCCAGATATTGCCCGCACCGATAACGACAGCTACTTCGATGCCCAGTTCATAGACTTCACTGATTTTCTCTGCGATGAAATCGACTTTATCAATATCGACCGCAGCCCCTTCACCACCACCGAGCGCTTCACCGCTCAGTTTCAGCAAAATTCGTTTGTAAGGCGATGTTCCGTTCTCTGTCATACATGCTCCTCAAATGTGTTATGGTTTTATCGTTTGCAGGGGAGTTGTCTGAAAATTCATATTAACCGATTCGCGGACACGATACATCGTGTCCCTACAGGTAGGGGTTGGCGTGCCAGACCCGTTGAATGCTAATCAAATCTTATCCTCTGCATACTTGTAACAAAATTATTCTGGCAACCATCTTTTGTAGCTGCACACCGTCGGTGTGCTACTACTTTGCAACCTGTTGATATGGCAAGCAGGCAAAAAAAGAGGACTAGCAATAGCTAATCCTCTCGCATAATCTATGATTCATGCAGTGTTCGCGTCACATGAATATGTTTCAGGCGGATATTATTCATCGCCTTCTTCGTCTGTATCTTCGTCACCGTAGTTACCGAGTTCGAAACGGGAGAAGCGACCAATCTGCATACTTTCACCGAGTTCAGCAACAGTTTCTTTCAGCAATTGCTCGATGGTTTTGCTGTCGTCCATCAGGAATTCCTGTTCCATCAGAACAATTTGCTGGAACCATTTTTCGAGGCGACCTTCAACGATTTTTTCTTTGATGTTGTCCGGTTTGCCTTCGAGGTCATCCATTGCTTTCAGCGATTCTTTCTCAGCGTCAATCAGTTCCTGCGGTACATCGGCACGGTTGATGTATAGCGGGTTCATGTTGACGACATGAAGGGTGAGTTCTTTCGCAAATTTCTGGAAGGCTTCATTGCGTGCAACGAAGTCGGTTTCACAGTTAACTTCAACCATCGCACCGAGACGACCATCATGATGCTGGTAAATTTCGATTTTACCTTCGGTCATGGTACGACCTTTGCCGAGTTTCTTAACTGCTTTGGCAATACCTTTTTGACGCAGGAATTCGGCTGCTTTTTCGATGTCGCCATCATTTTCTACGAGGGCATTTTTGCAATCGAGTGGACCTGCACCGGTCATTTCACGAAGGGCTTTTACATCTGCTGCTGAAACTTTTACTGCCATGTGTTGTCCTGTTCCTTTTGCTATTGTGTGTACAATTTAAATCGTTGGCTATGTTTATCGGTAAGGGCATGGTGCACCATGCCCAACATGTTTGCTGTAACTCATAAAAAGGGCGCAAACTCTCGTGTGCGCCCTCAAATGTTACTTAATCGTCGTCTTCGTCGTCGAAATCGTCATCGTCTTCATCGAAATCGAGCTTCGAGCCGCGTAACTTTTTGAGCGTTGATTCACCGAGTAAGTCTTCGTCTCCGGCATCATCATCGAAGTCGTAGGCACGTGTTACAGGTTGGTCATCGTCCAGACCTTCGTCGATATTACCACCCTTGCGGATAGCTTTACCTTCGAGAACTGCGTCAGCCATTGCACCGACCAGCAGACGAATTGAGCGCATGGCATCGTCATTGCCGGGGATGATGTAATCAATCTGATCAGGATTCGCGTTGGTATCGACAATCCCGAGAATCGGAATCCCGAGGATGTTGGCTTCGTGGACAGCGGTGTGTTCACGTTCGGTATCAACGATAATTAGCATATCCGGGATGCGTTTCATATCCCGCAGACCACCGAGGCGAATCTGTAATTTTGCAATTTTACGCTCATTGATGAGCGCTTCTTTCTTGGTCAGCAACTCGAAGACACCTTCTTCGCGGTCTTTTTCCAGTTGCTTCATGGTGTCGATACGGCTACGGATTGTTTTCCAGTTGGTCAGTGTACCGCCGAGCCAGCGTTGATTGACGTAAGCCATACCACAACGGCGGGCTTCGACTTCAATTGTTTCCTGTGCCTGGCGTTTTGTACCACAGAACAACACACTCCCACCATCGGCGATGATGTCGCGTACCATATCGTAGTATTCATTTAAGTTGACAAGGGTCTGCTGCAAATCAATGATATGGATACCATTACGCGCAGTGAAGATAAATTCATCCATTTTCGGATTCCAGCGGTTGGTGCGGTGTCCGAAATGCACGCCTGTTTCCAGCAGTGTCCGCATCTTTACGGATGACGGCATAAGGTTCTGCTCCTATTTAGTTATACGGTGTTTAAGGTCTCGCACAGTATTCGACCTCCGGCAGCAATCGAGCGGCTGCACGACAACACCCGCCTGGAGTCCTACTGTGTGATATTGGGTTGACTTATTTCAACTCAGCGCAAAATTTTAGCAGAAGTCGCGTATGAGGTACAGGGTTGAATCGGAATCAGGATGAATTACGGGATAAACTGTAGAGGCGCATCATGCTGCACCCCTACATTGGCAATCGAAGGAAAGATCTAAGGTGTCCAATCCATTGTTTCGAGGATTTCCATGACGCCGTCCCAATTGTTCTCGACCATTCTGCGGCTTGCCCCTTCAACGGTGATATAGAGGATGTCGTCGCCATCCATGATGTAGATTTCGATATTGTGCCAGGTGCTATAGGGATCATCGTAGGAAATCCAATAGGCTTTGTGTCCCTGAATGATGGTTACATCGCGGGTGACACGTTCATATTCTGTTTCGGGCAACCATTCCCACATTGCATCTGCCATTTCCTGATTGGTTTCATAATCTTCGACCCAGCCACCATCTTGAAATACGATTCGCATTTCGGAAAGCATCGACGACATAATGACACGGCATCCGTCACTGTAATCTTCACATGTCCAGAAACTGTCGTAGCTATCCCATTCGAAGGGCATGTCGATACGTATCCAGCCGTCACTGTATTCGGTGGTTTGCCATGTGCCAATCCACATGATGGCTGACGAGGTAATTGCCGCAATCAGAAACCAGGTCATGATTGGTTTGAGCCAGCGATAAGGATAATTTTGTACTTCTTCATTCCGCATTTGCATCAGCGCTTTTTCCTGCTGGTCGGCAATCATGAAGGGGAATGAACAGAACAGCATGATGAATGTCATCGCTGTGCCAATCATCATTCCGGCAGAACGGCTAACAGGTAATCCGAAATAAAAATCAGCGAATACCATGCCGATAAGGGTGATAATGCCGAGAGGTAACATCAATACTGTGGATAAGATTGTCCACCACATCCATGATTTTTTACCGAGGCGTCGCCAGTTGAACGCCAGCAGAAAGGATGAAATTAAGGGTGTCAGTAAAAATGTGAGCCATTTCAATGTGCCGGGATTCATTGGCGCTTTCTTTTGCTTCGCTTTGAACTGCGTTTCGAATGAATCCATGTTGAATTGTTGTTCGGTCATAACACCCCCGGATTTATGATTAAGAATAGTTTCAGGATACCCGTTTTTTGAGGTCAGACGCAAGCATCGTCAGGGGATCAAAACAAAAGAGGCAAGATATTGGATTGATAGCGTAACGGGGACTATCAAGCCCCCGTAAAAGATACAATTATGGCGTCCATTCCATTGTTTCGAGAATGTTTATAACATCATTCCAGTTATTCTCGACAAGGGTTTGATTTTCGCCTTCAATAATGATGAGAAGGAAGTTATCGTCGTGTGTGATATAAATGTCAACGTAGTGCCAGGTGCCATCGGGGTCGGTATAGGCAACCATGTTAGCTTCGTATCCTTGAATCATAATCTCTTCGTTGGAGACTTGTTCATAGTCGTTATCTTCCAACCATTCCCACACTACATCTGCCATCTTTTCGCTGGTATCGAACATTTCCAGCCAGCTTGCATCATAAAAGATGACACGTAACTGCCATGATGCAGGGGTAATCAAGACATGACAATCCTCACCGTAATCGTCACAGGAAATATCATCATCGTCAGCATCCCATCCAAAAGGCATTGTCAGGCTAATCCAACCATCACTATATGTTTCCGGTTGTGAGGTTGCTGTCCATGTTAGCCCGAGAGCAAGAACGGCAGAAATTATTAGCCAGACCACAATTGCTCCGAACCATCTATAGGGATAACTATAAGCGGCATAGATATTCTTCTGTTTAATAAGCTGATATGCTTTACCCTGTTGTGTTGCAATCAGGAACGGGAAGTCAAAAATCAATATGAAAATAAAAAACACAACGCCAACAGCTATCCGCGTTAATAAGGTCAGGTTAATGTAGCGATAAAGTTCTGCGAATATCATTGCTGCCCAGATTCCTACTCCGGCAGCAACCAGCAGAATCGGCACCAGGATTGTCCACCACATCCATGATTTTTTCTCGAAACGACGCCAGTTGAATGCCAGCAACAGAATCGACACAAAGGGCGTCAGAATAAAGGTAAAGAAAGATAGGATGCCGGGATTCATCGGTTTTGCTACTTGATCGACCGCGTGCTGACGTTGAATTGAATCGACACGATCCAGCCATTCACCGCGTTTGGGGTGGTTGAGTGTTTCTAAGATAGCGCGGGCATTATCAAATTCTTTATTTGCGATATAACTTTTGACGCGCTCTAATTTTTGTTCAATCATGCGCTTGCCTCCAATGATGTTGGATAAGTATCGAATTGTTTTAAATAGTTTGTCGGATCGATTGCTTTTTCATACCTGTGAAAGATAACTATTCCTGCAATTGAGATGATTCCAGATGTGATTGGAATGATTGCATACACCGGATTCAACCCGATGAGAAAGAGCGTTAAGATCGCCACACAGAAAAGAGACAAAAAAATGCGACTTATCATAAACAAACGTAGTAATTCCCGGCGCTCACGCAGATGAACATGTTTGAATTGTTTTTCAAGTTCGCCATGATGTTGCATAGATTGAGTAGCAAAAATATCACCCGGTGAATCACTCATCTCGCGTATCTGCAAAATGTGATATGCAAGGGCATCATCAAGCGTTGTTGAAATGGCTGTCGTTCTGATGTCTGCTTTATTGACTTTACGCATGTTCGAACCGTAAGCAGTCGCTATCCATCCGGCTGTTGTGTAAGATGTAAAAGCCATAAAATGTTTGGATGTTTTACTATAGTGAATTACTTCGGCAAGGATTTTGCCATCATCTTTCGTGAGTACCCATTCAATAACAGGTTCATCAACTCCGATAGCAACTTCGACTTCCCCCATACGTTCAAAGCCATTGAGTTCCAGTTGTAACATTATCTCGTCTAATTTAGGCGGTGTATCATAGTTAAAGGCTGTAACATCATTCCCTTTATCAATATCAGCATCTTCTATCATCACCATGATGTGCATTAAAGCGCGATAATTGACAAATATGACGAGAAGCAGAAGCACTATCAGCGGAGGCAATACTGCTACACTGAAAAATTGAAACTCTGGCAACGGTATGAAAAAAACATATGTCAGCAAAATTGGTGACAGTATCAAGGCAAACCGACCAATATATTGCAGATAAAAACTTAATTCTCGTGGTGGATGCTCGTAAGCGGTTTTTAGCATTGTACCCCCTTGATGCTTCTCAATCTTTTTAAAGATACATGTTGTCAGGGGAAGTGGCAAGCACTGTTAGAGGATTGATACAAAACAGGGTGAATCAAAAAAGGGCGCAACATGCTGCGCCCCTACAGATGCTATTCCCATTCAATTGTTCCGGGAGGTTTGCTGGTGATGTCGTAGGCGACGCGATTGACGCCGCTGACTTCATTGACAATGCGGGAACTGACTTTTGCCAGCAATTCAAATGGCAAACGTGCCCAATCTGCTGTCATGAAATCGTCTGTCTGAACAGCACGCAGCACGATGACTTCTTCATAGGTACGGTTATCGCCCATGACACCGACGGCTTTGACAGGCAATAAGACCGCGAAAGATTGTGCTGTATCGCCAATGAGCATATCAGCCGCCCGTAATTCTTCACGGAAAATCGCATCAGCATGACGTAATTTTTCCAGACGTTCCCATGTCAAATCTCCGAGGCAGCGAATCCCTAAGCCGGGACCGGGGAAGGGTTGTCGCCAGATGATGTGTTCCGGTAATCCGAGGGCTTCTCCGACACGGCGTACTTCATCTTTGAATAGATCGCGCAGAGGTTCGACCAGTTCAAAGCCCAATTGTTCAGGCAAGCCACCGACATTATGATGACTTTTGATGACTTTCGCTGTTTTGCTGCCGGATGCACTCTCAATCACATCAGGATAAATGGTTCCCTGTGCTAGAAAGCGAATGTCTTCTAATTGATCTGCGTGTTCTTTGAATACATCTATGAACAGGCGACCGATGACTTTGCGTTTTGCCTCGGGTTCGGTCACGCCCTGTAAATCGTCTAAAAATTGTTCGGTGGCATTGGCATAAATCAGATTCATGCCCTGTTCTTCACGGAAAACTTGCAAAACCTGTTCCGGTTCATCTTTCCGCAGCATCCCTGTATTGACGAAAATGCTGGTTAGCTGATCGCCAATTGCGCGGTGAATCAGTGTTCCGGCAACTGCGCTATCGACTCCACCGGAGAGTGCTAAGAGAACTTTTTCATCGCCCACCTGATTCTGAATCGCTTCGATACTGCTTTCGATAAAGGCATCGGCTGACCATTTTGGCTCACAATTCGCGATTTTGAAAATGAAGTTTCTCAGGATTTCATAGCCGAGAGGCGTGTGATTGACTTCAGGATGGAATTGCACGGCGTAGTATTTTTTTTCGATATTGCCGATCACTGCAAAAGGGGAGTTTTCACTTTGTGCGAGGGGGATAAAGCCTTGCGGGGCTTGTTCGATACGGTCGCCGTGTGACATCCAGACATCCAGTTTATCCGGCAAACTATCCATCAGCGGACTTTGTGGCGTGTGTGTAATCGTCGCGGGTCCATATTCACGATGCGTCGCGGCGGCAACTTTGCCATCGAATGCCAGTGTCAATAATTGCATCCCGTAGCAAATGCCTAAAACAGGCTTGCCACTCTTTAAGATGAAAGGGGGCAATTGCGGTGAGCCTTCTTCATAGGCGCTGTTGGGACCCCCGGAGAGGACATAGGCGACGGGGTGATGTTGGTCAATCCACTCTTGATCGGCATCGTGGGCGAACACTTCGGCATAGACATTCTGTTCACGGATACGGCGGGCAATCAGTTGGGTGTACTGAGAACCATAGTCAATAATGGCAATCCCGCCCTGTTTGAGTTCGTTTTTGGTGGTCAACGACTGAGTCTCCATTGTGATTTTTTCGACATGGGCGCAAGGATAGCAGGGGAGGTGTAAAAGGTAAAAGGGAAAAAAGAAAAATCCCCTCACCGGAATTATGTGAGGGGATTTGAATTGCTTATTCTACAGTGACGGTAAAGACCCAATCACCTGTGATGCGTTCCTGTAAGGCATTCGAGCCAACATAGGAATTAGCAACGGATTGCGTGATTGTATCCGGGTAAGATTCGATTGTGAAAATTACCATTTCCCCTGTGCTGATCGGAATTGTAATCTGTGAAGGGGAACTAATTATCACAGGCGGGTCAACAATTTCATAGCTCACTGCGAAGCCGAGTTCAGCAAAGTAGTCCATATCCGCTTCAAGGGTTTCTATAATCTCCCCATCTACATAGCGGGAGAACTGATCCACAATAATTGTTAATTCACCTGCGTCTATCGAAAATGGTGCAGGAACAGTCAGGTCAAGACAATCGGCATCCTCCGGGAGTGTATAAGCATACGCCGGGTAGACAACCGTACCATCCAGTGTGGTTGCTATCGGCACGCCTTCTAAATAGTCCGGTAAGGATTGATTGGTTTGTAATATGGCTTGAGGCAACCAACCTTCAGCTAAAAGCGATGAACATAGCTCAAATACAGTCATCGAGGGGGTTACACTTACATTCTGAATTGTGACAGTGTTTTCGCCACCTGTAATGCTTGCTTCTGCGACATCACCGGGACGTGCAGCTAAGACAGGCAGACTGAATTCAAAGACAAATTCACGGAACGGTGCTTCGGAATCCGGCACGATGTCAGGTCGCGAAGCACCGCTACCATTACCACTGCCTGTGCTTCCGCTTCCTCCACCGCTACCTGAGCTTCCACTACCACCTCCACTTCCGCCGCCTGTGTCGGATGGCATAGATGGTGTTTCCTGATAGCTATAGCGCACGGTAAGTACAAAATCCACTGTGTCAGATGTGCTATCAATGACTGTCATATCATAGCTGGACATGAACGAACTGCTAATGATGATGGGAGCGCCGTTCGAATTGCCACCTCCGCTACCGCCACCGCCGCCACCAAAGGCAGGAGGAATGAAAATGCCATCAGATGTTTCGAGGCGTACTTCCTGAGAATTGCCACGTGCGGTTACTCTGGCATCATAGGTTGACGAAATCTCCAGTGCCATATGATGCGCATCGGCATACGCCCAATCGAGTGTGACTGTCATATCATCAATCGTCTGTTCCATATTGAGTTCCGTGATTAAGTCACGGGGAATAGTCGCCGGAATATGTATGTTTTGATAATAGGCATAACCCAGTACAGCACTCACGGTCAGCAAGAGCACAAATACCGTTGCAGCACGGGCGAGTGTGAATACCATCCGTGTCGATGGTGGTGACTGTTTTTTGAGTTGTTTCTGTATTTCCGGTAGTAAATCCACGTCGGGAATCTCCTCTTCTGCTATCTCATAGAGATAGTGTTGAATATCCTGTTTATCCATTTTTGACCTCCCCGGCGGGCATGATGCCCTGCAACAAGCCTTTCAGTCGTTTCCGTGCTTGATGCAAACGCCACTTGATTGTCCCCGTTGGCGTATCGAGTTCATCTGCCATATCGCGTTCGCTCATATCAAGATAGTAGCGCATCACAACTGCTGCCCGTTGTTCCGGTGACAATGCGTCCAGAGCCTCGCGGATAAGTTCGCGCTGTTCTTTGTCTTCCATTTGCTGTGCGGGAGAGGCATCCTCATCCATCAGCAGGTCTTCGAAGGTGGTAGACTCATTGACTTCATTATCCAGCGATAGACTACGCTCTTGCTTTTTTGCGGCTTGAATCGCAGCATTGGTGACACTTCGCATGAACCAGGGCGCGAATGGTCTCGATGAATCGAATTGATGTATTTTTTTGTAGATGCGGATGAATGTTGCTTGAACAACATCCTCTGCAAGTGCCCGGTTACGGGTGATGAGGGTAGCTGTCCGCACTGCTTTTAGCTGATAAGCCTCCACAATTGCAGACAAACCACTTACATCACCACGTTTCATACGGGCGATTGCGTCGCGTTCGTTCACAAACGACTCCAATACGTATTGGTTGAGTACTCATCATATCTATAGAGGATGGTTCAAAAAGGTTGGGATTTGCCCGGATATATTATCTCCAAATGGTTTAACGCAAAGTCGCGGAGAAAATTTTCCAAATAGGTGAAGAGGAAAAGGGACACATCGCCGATGTGCCCCTGCATAAGTAATTATTCGTTGTTCTGGAGCGTGCCGGCGTATTCTGCAAGTTTTTCGAATGCTTGATTCCAGCCACTTGCGCCCGGTGAATCTGCCGGAACACCTTCATGAGTCATGGTCATTTTTGTGCGTCCATCCTCTTCTGTCAGTTCGACGATGACAGTTGTGGTTGTTGGATAGTCGCCGCCCATATCCATGATGTTACCGTTTTCGTCGGACATGCTTTCGGTATAAGCGAGGCGTGATGTCGGGTTAATTTCGGTGAATTCGCCTGTTGTCCACATTTTCATCTTGCCATCGGGTGACGCCATGCAAATCAAGCGTTTACCACCGACCTGCAAATCCATTTCAGCGACAGGTATGGTGAATCCTGTTGGACCATACCATTGTTTGAAATGTTCGGGGTCTGTCCATAATTGCCAGACGAGGTTGACCGGGGCGTCAAATGTGCGTTCGATTACAATTGCATTTTCGGATACTCTTGCGTCACTCATTGTCCTGCTCCTCATTTTGTAATTGATTGAGATAGTTGTCCATTTTGTCAAAGCGCTCTTCCCAGATATGACGATATTGCTGTGTCCAATCCGAGACCTCTTTCAGGGGCGCTACGTCGATTGTGCAGGGTCGGTATTGTGCTTTTTGCCCCTGGATGATGAGTCCTGCACGTTCCAGTACTTTGATGTGCTTCGAAATTGCTGGCAAGCTCATTTTGAAAGGTTCTGCTAGCTCGTTGACGGTTGCTTCCCCCTCCGCCAGACGCGCCAGAATTTTTCGCCGTGTTGAATTTGCCAGTGCTGCAAAGGTTAAATCCAATCGCTTATCATCACGCTCCATGATTATGTTTCGTCCTATTTAACTACATGGTTAATTAACCTATCAGTAAAATAAGATAATTTGTTCTAAATGTCAAGCAAATCGGCTTAACACAAACTGTTTTGTAATAATATACGGATAGAAATATTCAAAGGCGACCGCGATACTTTTAACTATCCTATCCGTGATGAATGACCCTGCGACTTTGCAATTTTTGATATATGATAGGGTTATTACGAACACAGATAGAGGAGTTACAGGTATGTTCAAGCGTAAGAAGAAAACCCCGGTTGAAAAAGCACGTCAAGACCTCGAAAAACAAATCCGCGTGGTCAATAAACAGGCAAAAGAAACCCGTAAAGAAATTGCCAGTCGTCTGAATCAGGTTGCAAAAGACCTGCGCTCGGAACTCGACCACCTGCTCAATCGGGAAGAACAAAAACAGGCGGACAAAATCGCCCGTGATTTAGAAACCATCGCGCACAATGTGGAAAAACGCGCCGAACAGGGTTTGCATGATGTCACTGAAAGCGCTCAGGAAAATGTATGGGGAACAGTTTTGCTCACCTTCATCATCGGGCTTGTCATCGGCATTGTCATCAAAAACATGATGGACTAAACTAGAAGGGCGCAGAACATGCGCCTTTTTAAATTATAGAATTAGTAAAAAATCGGTAAAAAACCTCGAATATCATCGCATTCAATAATCCAATCTTTCTTGCTTATCGTAGTTATTAATGGATTATCACATCACAAGGGAAATTCGACATGACAGATAGCTCACACCGTAATCATGCGCTGGTACTCGGCGGAAGCATGGCGGGTTTGTTCGCTGCCCGTGTATTAAGCGACCACTTCGAAAAAGTCACAATTGTAGAACGCGATCCTTTGCCGGATGAAGCAGAATTCCGCAACGGCACACCCCAGGCGCGGCATCTCCATCAATTACTTGCCGCCGGACAACAGGAAATGGAGCGATTGTTCCCCGATTTGAAAGCTGATTTAGAGGCAGTTGGTGCTCCGACGATGGAATGGGGTGTCGATAACTGGTTGTATGGCAAAGAAGGTAAACTGCCGTCCGTGCCAACCGGGATTGTGACTAATACCTGCTCACGGGTGACACTTGAATTTTTGATTCGTCGGCGTTTAATGGAACGCGTTAATGTGACGATTCTGGATGACCATCGCATCATTAAATTGCTGACCAATGACGATAAAAGCCGTATCACAGGGGTTGAAGCAAGCACACAGCGCGGACAGGTTACGACAGAAATTGATGCTGATTTGATCGTTGATGCGACCGGACGACGCTCTAAAACGCCGGACTGGTTCAAAGAAATCGGCTATGATGCGCCGGAGAATACCTATATTGATGACCATATCGGGTATGCGACCTGCTGGTATGAACCTCCTGCGGATGCCTCAACTGATTTCACGATGATTGCTTGCCTTGCTAACGATGCAATTCCCTCGGACTATCCGGGGCGTAGCGGCATTATCAACCGGGTGGATGGTGATCGCTGGTGTGTCATCATGACCGGGAAAGATAGAGATTATCCACCTGCCGAACAGGATGAATTCCTTGCCTTTGCTAAAACATTGTATTCCACGAAATTGTGGGAGATGTTGCAACACGCAACACCGATTTCTCCTGTGTATTCGTATCGCGAGACCTATAGCAAATGGCATCACTACGAAAAATTGAATCGTCGCCCGGAGAATTTCATCGTTACAGGGGACGCGGCATGTGGCTTCAACCCAATTTACGGGCAGGGCATGACAATGGCGGTACTGGATGCACGCTTGCTCAATGATCTGGTAGACAATTGGTCAGGCACAGATTGGACAGGGTTCGCAGACTTGTTCCAGAATGAATTAGCGAAATCACTGGCAGATCCCTGGCTCATGGCGACCTCGGCTGACAAACTGGCAGAAAATGCAGAAGGGGATGTTGGTGCGGGAGGCATGGTCGAAAAGATTGCATCCGCGTATTTCAATCAGGTGGTGCAAGCGATGACCTGTGAGCCGGAAATCACACGGCAATTCATGAAGGTGATGAATATGCTGGACAGTCCAAAATCACTGATGAAACCGGACATTATGTATCGTGTATTGCGCTGGAAAGTAACAGGTAAGAGTCGCTATCCATCAGAGACCGGAGAATTTTCCGGGGCGCCTGTTCAGGTCGGTGCGGGGGACTAATAAGTGAATAATCGAAAGTTTTTAGCCAGAGAATCTCATCTGATGTAGTGGCACACCGACGGTGTGCAGCTACGATGACTAAAGATTTTCAGTAACTTACTTATAAGTTGTAAAGCGAAGGGACTGCGTCATTGGCAGCCCCCTTTTTTGATTAGTCACATCATCAACAGAACATATCGAAGGGTGCGACTGCTGCAACCTCGCCGCCCGGGAAGGCTGTTACTGTCCCGGCATGGAAATCACGGGGAGGACCCGCCATTAAGTCTTCATTGGCAAAGACCGTGCTGCCACTACCCGGTGGATTCGAGATGTTATTTATGAGATAAATGCCATTCTCATCATTGAACACTTTGACTTCGATGTCAGTTGTTCCTGGTGGCAGATTCGCCCAGCTTACAGTTAGGTTTCCTGTATCAGGGGGAACAGTAATGGCGCATGCCCAGTATGCTGAAAATGCGCCGCCGGATGGTATTCCCTCGGGGTCGGCTAAGAGCGTAATCACGGCTGTGCGATAGGTCACACAGGCATAAGCTCCATCACGATAAGCGCGGACTTCCCACTGCATTTCACTACCAATCGGAAATTCACCCGGTGTCACAGTGATGCTGGTTTCCGTTGTCCGAATATTCGCGGCTTCCTGTCCACTGAATACGCTGTGTAAGACCAGTTCATATTCGGTAGCGCCGGGAGCTTCTGTCCATGAGAATGTGGTCGGACGTGGTGTAATGTTCTCGAATGGACTGAGCAGGGTAAAGGTGCTGCAATCAACATCCGGGATTTGTGAATTGGTTGCAGAACCACCCGACGATGTTGTTTGCACGGCTGCTGTCGGTGATACACAGTTACCGTCTCCGCTACGGGGTACAGTAATCGGATAATTCAGGAGATTTTGCGGGAAATTGCTTAATTCCTGAATTCTCGCGAGATCATTCTCATCAAGCGGGGTACAGGTCGTCCATTGTCCATCGGTTTGCGGCAGGTTATCAATGCCGTTGCTTTCACCCGAACCACCTTGTGGGTCAAGCTCAATCTGTGCTTTCCATCCCGCAGGAATCCGCAAATCATCGACCCAACCTGTGCCGTCAATCATCGAAATTTGCATGACTTCCGGCGAGAGTAATTCTAAAATTGCAGTCGAACCAATCCGTACATTCGCGCCGTTAACTACAAATTCAATCTCAAAATCTTCGATACCCTGAACGAGAATCGCATCGGGGGCTTGAATACAATCCAGATTGCCGAGACCTGTCGATAGATGGAAGGCTTGCATCTGTCCGCCGATAACCCCTTCGACGACAGGTAAATCAGCAATATCCCCTGTCACGAGGTCGGCAAAAATCCAGCCCGGACGCTCATCAAAAATAATTCGTACCCAATCACCACCATCACTGATACCGTCTGCCTGAACAGCACGTGCATCACGGAATGTGGTAATCACATTATTCCGCAGCGAAGGACCACTCCGCACATTGGAATTGGCACTTACGGTCACATCAATCGGGTCAATGACGGGGCGTTCAACATCAGCAGAAACATCATCCACCAGTGAGGCATCTCCCAGCAGGACAAAGACCACATTTTGACCGGGCAGTGTATTCGGGATATTTGCCTGTACCTGTAGCACGGCAACACCCCATAATTCGTTTTCAATATCAAGGGGGGCAGTCGAAATCGTTTCGACATCTTCCAGGAAGGTCAAATCACCGGGCACGGTGAAATAGTCATCTTCGACTTCCTGATAAAAACTTGCCTGAACATTGTTCGAGCCATAACAGGCGGAGTTGCGCTCTAAATCATCACAGGAATCTTCGACTGTTTCCAGAGCGTCAAATACAATAGCAGGGCAGGCATCCTGTGCCAGCACGGATACCCCTAAAACCAGACAGAACATCACATAAATAGCAGAAATCCAGTTTCGAACCATTGGCATCTCTGATTCTCCAACTTAATAATTACCTACATTCTGTCATATTATCTGTAATGTTGCTGAAAAAATCCGATAAAATGTTGTTAAAATCTACTTTGAGACGATCAATCCAAAAATGAGGTGACATCAGGATGCCACCTCATACCAGCGGGATTGCAATCTGAATCCTCTTAGTAAAGTAAATCCCTTACATCGACGCAAATGGAAGAACTTGCCCGTAACCGAGGGTGTCAGCTTCAGCACGTAATGCGGCAATTTCATCTGCGGATGGTGGACTTACAGGACCCACAAATCCATCACCTTCTCCTGTCAGGAAAGGTTCAAGTACCGGAACAACATCGGAAACATTCGGGAAAAGGAATTCGCCCATCGGCGTGTTTGATGGGATATGTCCTCCGAGTTGACGTGCCAGCGCACGATGTTCGGCTTCTGATGCAACCAGTTGAGCTGTTGTTACAGCAAAAGCCGTTTCTCCGGCGGCGGCAAAAATACGATTTGCTGCCAGATACGCCGCGACAAAATTAGTTTCTGCCAGGGCGGTTAAATCAGCAAATGCCTGTCTATCACTGTAGAGTCCCTCCGGTGCGTAAAACTCTTCATAGAGTGGTTCTGCACCGAGCGAAACCAGATAATCAAAGTGGTCAATTTCCGCCAGAAATCCGGTTTTGAAGTAGTTGATTGCTGTTTGATCCAGACCCATATCTCCGTTTACAGCATTGAAATAATGCGTTGCCGCGAAAAGTTCAGCCGTAGCTGCCAGATTGAGAATAGTTTGCACATCGTCATCGGCTGTGTCCTGTGCATGTGAGAGGTTGATGCCGAATAAGGTGGTAACAGCCAGTGACCCGGCAGCGACACCTGCGCCTTTGAGAAAATTACGACGGGTTAAGTTAGTCATGTGTGATTTCGCTTTCTGTTGATGATTATGTGTGTTGTGGCGATCACCATGTATACAGTATCATCAGGCGTATGGACGAACAATAATATTGCGTCTATGATTTATACTGAATCGTATCTTAGAGGGCATGTAACATGGATGTACTGACAGATATACTCAATTCACTTCGCATGAAGGGGCATCTCTATTTCCGAACCGAACTCACCGCACCCTGGGGCATTCATGTGCCATCACAGGACAATGTCGCCCGCTTTCATATTGTGATTCGTGGCAATGGCTGGATACAGGTAGATGGTCAGGATCAACCTGTTCCGATGGCAAATGGTGATTTACTGGTGATTCCACACGGTGCGGGTCATCATATTTCGGATGTGCCGGAAACAGCCTCGCGTCCACTGGATGAAGTGCTATCCGAAGTCGATTACACCGGGCAGGGAGCGTTAATTTATGGTGGTGGTGGTATGGGATGCAGTCTGGTTTGCGGGGAATTTGCCTTTGATAGTGATACCTTTCATCCTCTTCTAGATAATTTGCCGCCCGTATTACAGGTCAAAGGCAGTGAGAGCTATAATTCGCGCTGGCTGGATAGTGCATTAGGATTTATCGCTCATGAAGCGGCGCATGAAGAAACCGGCGCACTGGCAATCATTGATCGTCTGGCAGAGATTATTTTCATTCAGGTGGTACGTGCTTATGTCAATTCGACCGATTCGCACATTCCCTTTTTAGCGGCACTGGGCGACCCGCAAATTAGTCAGGCACTCGGCTTGATACATGGTAATCCCGCTTATAACTGGACAGTTGCTGAACTCGGGGAAGCCGTTGCCATGTCGCGGTCGGCATTTTCAAAGCGCTTCGGAGAACTGGTCGGCATGAGTCCCTATCAATATCTGGTATCGGTACGGATGCAAAAAGCCGCAGAACATCTCCGCACAACAGATGATGCTCTGGCGCTGGTTGCAGAAACCATTGGCTATGAATCAGAAGCCGCATTTAGCAACGCCTTCAAACAGCACTACGGAATGCGACCGGGAGAATATCGCCGCGCAGGATAACATGGTTTTGATGTAGCATCAGGTCATTGTGCGGAGGCGACGAATAAAATCGACGCTCTGCACGCGACTTTCTAAGATATAACTCAGGTAGCCGAGCATGATTCGTTCGGCGTCGCGGTGCAGTTTTTCGTCAATTGTCAGTGAAGTAGTCTGTTCATAGTGACTACGCTGCAAAAAGCGCAGTAATTTGAGCGTGTTCACCGGAAGGGGAACTAATCCGGCAGTATGGGATGCACCTTCAACAGAGACCACGCCACCATCGCCAAAACTGAAAAATTGGTCAACGGCTTCGACATCTTCGCGCATGACGACACATTCGGTCAATTCAGGACGGAAGCCAACTTCATCCAGCAATTGCAATTCATAATAGCGAATCACACGGCGAATATCCGCATCATCGGTACAGAGGCGTGCGAAGGTCTGATCGAGCAGGTCAAAGAGGCTCTGTGTATGGGTATCGTCACTATCAAAAGTGAAGCGGTCTAAGAGTTCGGCGGCATAGCTGGCATATGCACCGCGTTCTAAATCTTCACGAATCGGTAGATAGGGTTCGAGCATTTCTGCCTGGGTGAGAATATCGAGGGTGCGTCCCTTTGCAATCAACACATCGCTCTTCATGAAGAGTTCGACATGTCCGGTTTTCTTGCTGGTGGGTTTGCGTGCGCCTTTTGCCAGCGCATCAAATTTGCCGTAGAAGGGGGTGAGCAGTGTCACCTGACGGTCTGCTTCCCCGAAATTACGACGTTTGAGGACAAGTGCCTGTGTGCGAAAACTGCGCGGACGTTCGGACATGGTGTTTTGACCTGAATGATGCCTGGTTATGAATTATGGTTGATAGGACAATGATTATTAGATATTCGAAAAGTTTTGGATTTTATGGTAAGGGTTTGGCGCGCCAAACCCCTATGGAAGGCTAAAAACCCGGTTATTTGCTTATGATTTCGCCACAATTTCGGGAGTCTCTGTATTTAGAAGCGACGAATTTTACTGATATTTACTGATTTGTTGTGCCCGCCAGATATAAAATACACTGCTAATCAGCATGAGCACACCCAGTAAGCCCATCGCGAGACTGCCGCCCATTAGTTCAAAGGAAAATAGAATCCCGCCGATGATCAGAAAAACGACAACGGCATAAGTGCGTCCCGCACCTTTTTTGAGGAATCCATCCAGCATGTTCTCGATGCGCGATTGTTCCATACTCCACCAGAATGACCAGATACTACCCAGCCCGAATGCAAGGGTTGTTGCGACATTGACCCCGAGCATAAAGGGGATATTTTCATTATTCGGGAAAAAACCAAAAATCATGCTGACCACTGCAATAATCATTGAGCCAACACCGATAAAGCGCATAAACCATTGTTCGGCGGTTATCCATGCGATGTTAATCGTTGAGGTGAATTCCTCATTCATGCGTTGTTTCTCCTGGCGTTTCAGCCTGTTTCGCTGTGACAAGTTCATCAAAAGTACGGATTTTACGGGCACGCCATTGATACCAGAAGGCAAGTGCAGCCAGTGCGATACCAACAATCAGAGCAAGTGGTCGTGTTCCCATCATTGTAATCAAAATAACAGAGCCGATGCCCGACATGGTGGCACGCGACATTTGTGTTTTTGCACTTAAAAAGTGTAAATTGGTGCGGACAGCACGCGGACGCCGATTGCGTATCAACAGGGTAAGCGCTCCGGCAAGTGACCCGGTGATGACAAATAATGTCCAGTTATCGCCCGGTTGGTCAAATGTGGCTACCAGCCCGGCAATGAAAAAAAGAGCCACTCCGGTCATCCGGTAAATGGATTTTTCTGTCCTGTACCAGTTATCAATATATTCACTACGTTGGCGATATTCGTTTTCGGGTAGTCTATCCATAGATGGTTTCATTCAGAGTATGGACAATTTCCTATTTATAATAGCATAAATTTCCTATCACAAGGGTGTTGTAGACAATTCAGAACATGCCTCAACAATTTGTAATAATTACGGGGAGGGGGATCTGTTTTTGAAGCAGGAGGGACATGCTCATCCCTCCCAAATTACAATTGCGGTCTATGTTTTCCTGATTTAGAAGAAGCTACTGATAAGCTGGAGTAAATCCTGAATATTATCGGGATTGCCAGGCACCCAGATGGTATTACTTGCGCCTGCAATATCATCTAAGACTCGTTCAAGTTCGGAGGTGATATTGCCATAACCAACCGGAACAACGACCACCGGGTTACGGTTTGATTCGGTTGATTCAATGCTTTCGATGGCTTCATCCAGCGAGATACATTCTTTAGCATCATCATCACAGGTATCTTCACCATCACTCAGCAGAACGACAGCGCGGATACGGTTGTTCTCCCCTAAATCCTCCATGATTTCCACGCTTTCCCGGATTGCATTGTAGAGCGTGGTGCGTCCATTGGCTTCAAGGTCTTCAAGCTCTTCAATGAGTTCACTGCGATTGCTTTCCAGCACATCAAGTTCGACCAGAACACGGAATTCGCTATCAAAGGTTGCCAGTCCAACGCGGTTGGTCGGTTCGGTGCTATCAATGAATGCGAGAGCAGCTTCAACTGCCTGTTCCAGTTTTTCATCGTCTTCCATACTGCCACTGGTATCAATCACCAGCATAATGTCCGCCTGTTTCTTGACAAATTCCCAGCTATCTTGAATCGCATCAATTACGGCAGGGTCAGGAACATCTAAAACGGTGGCGGGTCCTTCGCGGGTGACACCATATTGCTCTTCAAAGGGGAAGGCAAGCTCAACATCAGGATTCACCGGACGGAAACCATATTCCATGATGATTTGCTGTTGTTCGGGCATGGTGATGTAATCGGCAAAGGTTAAGGCTGCCTGCCGTTGTTCGTCTGTTACCCAGGATGCGTTCGGGATACCGAATGGATGCTCATGCCAGAATGTGCCTTCGGACGGATAGAGCGCGACTAACTGTTCCGGTGGTGTGCCAAAATCAGTCAGACCCCGATTGATCGCAATCAGGTCATTTTCTTCGAGAGCGACAAAGTCCAGATATTCAGGTCCCTGGGCAATGTAATTACGGAATTCAGTTGTCCGGCGGCTATAGTGGCGGATGAGTTCTTCAATATCACGCACACCCTGAATGATTGTTTCATCTTGCACTTCATTGATTGTCAGGCGACGACCTGTAAAGCCGTTTGCGCGGGCAGAAGCGTAAAATTCTGCAATCAATGTGGAGAGGGCGGTTGAACTTACGAAGGGGTCTGTATGTCCATAATAGACTGTCTGACGACCGGAAATGCCATAATCTCCCCAGCCATTGGGACTATTGAGAACATCCAGCAATTCTGCCCAGCCAATATCTTCATAGCCGACGGTGTTACGAATCGCTTCGAGGCGGCTTTCCCAGATTGCGATTACAACCGGGGCATTTGCTGTTGCCGGTGAATTTGCGAGGTCAAATAAATCACGTCCGCTTTGATAATTGGCTAAAGCAAGCCAGTGCGAGACACTCGGCTGGAAAATCGTCGGTGTAACAGCGTTCGGGCTGGTCGGGTTGGTAATCGCCCGCACAATCCCTTCCATGACAACGCCTGATGAACCGGGTTCGCCCTGAACAAAAATCGGACGTTCGCCACTGGCTAAAGATTCGCCTGTGACAGGGTTTGTGCCGTTACGATAGGCTTCATTAAATGCAGGAATAATGCGCTGCATGTATTCATCGGATTCCGGCGCGTAAATTATGGTGACAATAATGGCATTTTCAGGTGGTTCACCAAAATTATTGCCATTGTTATTGTCGCCGCCTGATGAGCTACAGGCTGTGAGTGCAAATAAAATACCTGTCAGCAGGATAAATAGCTTTCGCATGTGATAGTTCTCCCTTATTTGTGTGAATATTGATTAATCGAGATTGACGACCAGATTTAAGGTGGTCTGTAAGCGGTTGAGATATATCTCAACCCTACGGAAACCGCCGGATAATGCTCTTTAGAGTTGGTCTGGTCAAATTAATTCAACAGTAAAATTAGCGCATCGGCTGTTCCTCTATCAAGATTGGTGATCATTTGTCCCTGTGGTGGTTCTAACAGAATGCCGTATGCTTCTCCGGCTATAAATAAGCTGGCAGAGCTATCCAGCACTGTGTTTGCCGGACGGAAACCGTTGTCAGTTGCGATGGATTGCCCCTCCGATGTGAGATAGCTTGCAAAACTTTGAACTGCTGTGCGATGGGTATCGGTGGTTTGTGAATCTGCCCAGAGCGCTATCGGGAAATCGAGCGGAAATTGATAGTCTGAATAGCTGAACGAAACAGAGGCATTTTCAGTCAGGCTATCGAGTTGTTCCAGCCATTGTGATTCCGGCAGGAGTGCGAAATCGGCGGCGCTTGTTCCGCGTGATGCCATTGCCTGTGCCGGATTACCACTCAGACGTTGTGAATTGAGCATACTATCTTCTAAAGGCTGAAACCATGTTACAAAATCAGGGTCACTCAAGATACTACGGTCAATATTCACATTTTGTTGATAGGCTGAAACCGACCCGGATAGGACAGCTACGCCTGCCATCGACCCGGTAGGCCAGTTAATTGCCATATTGACAAAACCACCATCTGACCAGCTACTTCCCGCACTGACTGCTTGAACGGCTGTCCAATCGAATGCCTGCGTACCATTCCCGGTGACAACATCGACCCGATTCTGGAAGCCGCCCCATACAAGCGGCGTATATGCCAGCGTATCGTCTATGGTCTCAAATGGTAAACTGGAGGGTGCATAGTCTAATGACAGGCTTGAAGAGGGTATCCATGCGTCGGGATGTGACTGACTATTCCAGCCGGGACTCCCGCGCCAGACATCCAGATCATCGACGACCTGTACATTAACTTGAACCCGTGTCGTATTATTGATGATGACGTTGTCTGCATTGTATTGTGTGGCAGCATCACGAATCCAATCTTCTGCAAGCGGATCGACAACGACGATAATTTCAAAAGGTGGTTGTAATTGCACAAATTGATTAATACCGAAAATTGCAGCGATAACCAGGATAAAAATCACCAGAATAATCGTTGTCCGGTCTATTTCAAAACGCATTCTGTTAAGTCCTTTAAGTGTTAACACATTAACATTGTAACGTTATTTGAGATTGTTGAGTCCCCAAATTATAGGGGTTCTGCAAGAATTACGATAAACTCAAAGCATATTAAAGGGAATTCTAATTTAAGATGCTTCGTCTGATTGTGCGTCTATTTTTCATTCTGATCATAGTATTTTCTACCGTGATTGTAGTATTTATGCAATCAGGGCATTATCGTTATGATACCTTGATGCTCTATACACAGACTCAATACAATGGCTTTCGTCTATGGGATATGCAAACACAGCAATTTCATAATCTGATGCCTCTGAGTCGCACAGGGATCAGGACAGTCTGGATTCCAACATGGTCGCCGGATGGGGAACAACTCGCGTTTGTTATGCGGGAAAATCATGTAGTAGATGGAGATGTGTCTATAGCGGACAACCTCTATATTGTGGATGCGTCCGGGCGCAATCTACAGCGAATTCTTGATAATTCCAGTTCACGTACTATCAGTAGAAGTGGCGCAAATCCTCTGATGCGCTGGGCGCCCGATGGACAGATGATTGCGTTCTATCTGGACATATTCTCTGACCCGCGTCTCTGGATTGTAAGCATAGCAGGGGAGGTTATCGCAACTGCTGACGAAACTTTGCCTACAGGTGGTTTGCTCATGTGGTCTGCGGATAGCGAAACAGTGTACGTTGTACTGGAACGGCAAGAACTCTCGTATCAAACGCTGGATGCTGTCCCCGGCGCATTATTATCCTCCCCCACAACGATTATTTTGCCTGAATCACCAGTTTCAATGGATGCGATTTTACCGTCTCCTGTCGCAGGGCAATTGCTGGTTTATGATGATAGTCGTGATGTTGTGTGGCTTGCCGATTTAGAACGTGATACCTATCAGGCTATCGAGCAAATTCAGGATAATAATCTGACAGCGCTGGCATGGTCGCATAATGGCAGTCGTATTGGATGGGTTCAACGGGATTTACGGGCATCGCGCATTCATACGCTTGATTTAGCCTCAGGAATAATCACGGACTATCAATTATCCCCGGAAATAGCCAATGACCTGAGCTTTAACATTCAGTTGCCGGATAACCCGCCACAGGTGATTGTTTACATGCAGCGTGGTTTATTCTGCCGCAATATCGGCGTACAGATGCACTGTAGCGACCCTGATTTATTCGCCGCAACATGGTCAGGTATGCGTCCCTGATACTATGTTCCTAAGCAAATACTGATGCTAATTGCTGTCTACCGTGTTATATTTATTTAACATTGTGTCGTGTTTTAGTGATCGGGAATCTCATGACCACCATCACCAAATCTGAAAATATTGAGTCACAAACTGAAGAATCGCGAATTCCAAAGAAACCACGCAGTTTGTCGAATTTGCTGGTACGTTTTATCACCGGGATGGTTATTATCCCCTTCATGATTGTGCTGGTATTTATCGGCGGATGGTTTTTGACAATACCGCTCATGATTTTGATGCTGATTGGTATTCTCGAATTCTATTATATGGAACGCCATCGCGGTCTACAGAATAATGTCATCATCGGTGTGGTTGCGGCAATTATGGTGATGCTTGCTTTCCACTATCAGCAAGCGATTCTCTGGCAGATTGCTGTCGTCGGGACAATTATCATCACCTTTGCGATTGAATTCGGGCGCGGACGGGTACTCAAAGATAGTATTTTCCGTATTGCAACGACTGTCGGTGGGATTTTTTACATTGCTTTCCCGATGTCATTTCTGGTCGCGATACGGGATGGGGCGTCGGGTTATCACTGGTTCTTTGCGTATATTTACTGTACATGGGGCACGGACACCCTCGCATATTTGATTGGCAATATGTTCGGTAAACACAAACTCGCGCCGGTATTATCGCCCAAGAAAACAATTGAAGGTGCAATCGGTGGAATTATTGCAGGGGCATTATTACCACTTCCTGTCCTGTATCAGGGACAAATTGATGTTACGTTTATAGCCTTTATCGTGTTTTTCATCGGGGCACTGGCGGCAACGGCTGGCGACCTGTTTGAATCGGCAGTAAAACGCTTTTTCGGCATCAAAGACTCCCATATTCCGGGATTAAATATTCTCCCCGGACATGGTGGCGTGCTTGACCGCATCGACTCGACATTGTGGGTTGCGCCCGTCTTTTATGTGTATCTGGTTATTGCAGGGAATATTCCCCTGTTAATTTAAGGTTCGCGGTGGCTGGTGATGTTCATTTTGTATTTACGTCTACCGCCGGATTCATCATTATATTTTTTCTCGGCATCCCGAAGTATCTGGAAGATTGTGCGCCGTATTTCCAGAAATTCTTCTTCTGTGGCATAAAAACTGTATTCGCGATAGCTTAGAGACATGACTGAAAAATCTTCTTCGTTTGTGTTTGATAGGGCAGTAGCAAAAGACTGCATCATCGACATGGCGAACAATTCCATGTTGGCGATATGCTCATCTTTGCTCAAACTGGCAAACTCTTCTGCTGAGAGGTGATATTGTGGATGTGCGCCGTAGATTTTTTCTGTGATGCCATTGATGTCCCGCGAATCAACCACCGTGATAATCTCCGCTTTGAGCAACAATCTCAAATGACGATAAATAGTCGATTGTGGCACATCGCCCAGAGCCTCAGTTATTGCCTGTGTTGTCAGGTTTTCACCATTGAGGGCACGTAAAATCCGGTAGCGGACAGGGTGGAAAATTAAATCGTAGCGGGTCTGTGCCATATTGAAATCTCCAGAAAAAGGACGAATATGGCACAGAGTATAGCACGGTTATGATTCTGATTTGATTGACTGCAATGTTGCAATGCGACCAATCATAATTCCTGCAACGATGCCCAGAGCGAACATCGCGAGTTTGGCGGGTGTTGATACAGTGCTAAAGACCGATACGGATGTGCCCATCGCAACCGCAAAGATAGCAATCACACTTCCAATAGATACTGTCTGTTTCATGAGTCTCTCCATTATGAAAAATTGTATCGTTATAAAAAATGATAACGATTCTTATGATGGGGGTCAAGCACTTCACAACAATCAAAGAAGTTTTGCACAGGCTGTTCAAAACTTTGAACAGGGCAGTCATTCAATCAGCATTCAGAAATGGATAATTTTGATAGTGAAGTTAGCTTAGAAACGCTTTGAGGCAAGTGTTCAGGGGCGTGTCATGGCTTCGACATGCAAAATATGCTGGATATGGTCGGGCAGGGCAAGCGGAATCACATTTAATTCGACATCCTGACTCTCGCCATTTTGAAGTGAAAACGCCACTTCATATACATCATACCCCACAATTCCCCACTCTTCATTGTCCAGAGTTGTAAAAATGCGAATATCCTCCGCTATAAAACCTGAATCATTGCGAATGGTGACAGAGAGATGATAAACCCCGGATGCTGTAAGTGCTCCACTGGAATCTGTCACGGTGAGTTGTTGAATATCCGGTGAAGGAGGGAAATTATTAATCAGAGTGGCTGCTATGACAACATTATCACTCAGTTCCTGCAAATTCTCTTCATCTATAATTGTACGATAAGTCGCAAACTGTCCCGGCGGTGTAATACGTTGTGCTGCTGCGGGCATCCGTGAGGCTAATTTTGTGCCTGTATCATCAAAAAGACTTACTTCAACTGCTAAATCGCCTGTTATTGCTTCTGTTAGATTCCAGATTCTTCCTAAACAATCGAAATTACCACCTGCAAGCTCATAACAAACGGGGTTATCAACCCCGGAATAGCTATCAGGCGGCGGAGACGTACTTCGCAAGAATATATTGTCCGATGTAAAATCGAAAGGTGTTGCTGTCTCCATAAACAGGGTAGTATCAGGTGGTAGATTAGTGGTGACAAAATCAGGTGTAATGGTTAAATCGTGGGGCAAAAGTTCAGGTGATTCAGGAAAGCGGTTTCTCAGCACTGTACAGCCCACAAGAACCAGTAACACAGTGCAAATCATCAGCCAGAATGCGCTGGATTGCCAGATGACCGCCATATATTTGTAACCTCAAAATACTTTCAAGAAATTTTGTACAATTATACCTGGAAACACGACGAATACAAAAAATAGGACAATATTTAATGGAACAAAATTCTAACCTTGCTCTGGAAACCGGAGCAGCCCTTAAAAACGCCGGGTTATCTTTCTGTGCGGCAGAATCCTGTACGGGAGGATTACTGCTCAGTACCATGACCGATGTACCGGGAAGTTCAGCATATGTGTCGGGTGGTGTGGTGACTTATAGCAACGAAGCCAAGCAACAACTGGTCAAAGTACAGGAACAGACATTAATTGAGTTCGGCGCCGTAAGCGAACAAACTGCCCGTGAGATGGTTATCGGTGTATGTGAGCTTTTCCATGCTGACACAGGCATTAGCATCACAGGCATCGCAGGTCCCGGAGGCGGTACAGCCGAAAAACCTGTCGGGCTGGTTTATATCGGGATGAAGGTAGGCGATTCTGTGACAGTACAGCGCTTTCTGTGGCAGGGGAATCGTGCTGAGAACAAAGCCCATAGTGTGCGTGCTGCGCTGGAGATGTTACGGGCAGCAATTTAAAATAGCCGGGCGACTTGCGCTACAGTCGCCCGACCGATTAAAACCCTAAGCAAGCGTGATTGTTTTGCCTTCCATGCTGGCAATCGTGGCGAGGGCATGAATTGGCACATCAACCCCTGCCTCTCCGAGTGCCTCACGTCCGCTTTCAAAGGATTTTTCCACGACGACACCGATGCCCACCAGTTCCGCATTCGCAGATTCCAGTAAGCGCACCAGGGCTTTCAATGTTTCGCCGGACGCCAGGAAGTCATCAATGATGAGTACTTTTTCCCCCGCTTTCAAAAATTCGCCACTGACCAGTAGCTCGACCATTCCGCCTTTGGTATGGCTCGGGGCAGCTTCCATATAGATGGGACCCCGCATTGTAATCGGTTGCTTTTTACGTGCATAGACAACAGGCACCTGTAGTTCGATTGCCGTCATCAGTGCCGGAGCAATACCGGAAATTTCAGCCGTTAGAATACGGTCTACTTTTATATCAGCAAATAAAGCGGCGAGTTCTTTACCCATATTGACCATCAGCATCGGGTCTAACTGATGATTGAGCAGACTATCAATTTTGAGGATACCGTTACCCAGATTTTGACCTTCAGCAGCAATGCGTTGTTTCAATTCTTCCATTGGATGTCCTGTGAATTAAATGGATTTGGGGGCTATTGTACAGAAAGGGCGTTAGATGGCAACAATCATCGTGAGGAACGGGTAAATTTATCAATATGACGACCGGACAATGTTAAAAAATTACATTAATTTTACGAAATCTAGCAAATCTTAATTCTCAAATTTCCCTCAAAGACTAGATTTCTATTATACTTGAGTTGATTATTCATTTGTATACCAGTATTTTATCTCATATGAGATATAATTCTTTATATTACGATAAAGGATTATCATTAATTTCCAGGAGCATTGCACATGTACGAGCACAAAATATACGAAAAGCTAATAGTTGCCATTTTTACTGACGAAATTACATTGGAGGATGTCGAAATATTTTCGGGGGATATTGAAAACATCACACACGGTTCTAATGACTATTTTTTGATAGCACTGCCTGTTGCTGTCACTAAATATCCTAGCAACATTGCAGATCTCTTGAAGGCGGCCAGTCATTTACGGGAAGCATCCGGTACTGTTGTTCGTTTTTATACCACCGAACTTAGCCCGGTTATGACATTTATGAGTAAAATCATCACTCAGATTATCGGGATTAAAACCAAAACCATTACAGCAAGAGACTATGATAGCTTATTCGAGATCATAAGACATGATACACAGGCTTTCCCGAATCTAGTATCATCGGTTGAACATCTCGATGCAATCCGGGAATATATCAGTAACTTTGAAAAAGCATAAGTAGAAAAAACAGGGTCTACTCACTTAGACCAGACCCTGTTTTGAGATTACAGAATCCATATCGCGAGACTTAAGACGACCATATACCATGTCGTCAACCAGTCGTAGGTAACACGGTCTGCATGAGTATCGCGTTGGAGAACAACACGAATTGCCATCACAAAACACATAATCGACATGATGACAAAATGAGTCAGCCCGAAGATGCCGGGTGTTGCTGGAACAACAGTCAGAAGGATAACAGGGGGAATCGCCAGCAAGATAATGCTAAAATACCAGCGCGAAACCGTTTCTCCAAAGACCATAGGCATAGTGCGACGATTTACCTGACGGTCTCCTTCTAAATCCCGTAAATCCTGCACAGCAACAACCATGAAAATCAGAATTGACATCATTGTAACCCATGTCCAGCCAATCGCATCTAATGGATGTGCGATTTGCCATGCGGCAGCTAACTGGGCGAATGTACCAACACCCATCAGGAAATTTTTCCCCAGCCAGTGCCATGACCAGCGCATCCAGTTATGCAGCACCACGACAACTGTCCACAGAACTGCCCATTCAGCGACACCCAGTACCAGACCGAGAATTAGAAACGCGAGTGTGAAGATGTACCAGCGAATACGTGTCCCTTCCAATGTTACCATTCCAGTTGGTAACGGACGGGTAGGTTTATTGAGGCAGTCTTCCTCGTATCCGACATGCTGGTTAGATAAATTGAATGTGTATATATATAACCAGAAGTAGACGATACTACTCATAATATGTAGCAACCACATTCGAGGCTCTACATAAGCAAAGCAGACCGCTAACAAAAGCAGGGTTGCAGGAAATATGGTAGCAGTGAGATCATAGCGCATGAATTGATAGCTGAGCTTCAATTCATACAACAGTGATTGGATGATGGAGCGATCAGGATGAGAGTGACCACTCACGTAGGGCTTTGATGGAATCATTATCTACCCTTGAGAATTAAACTGTAGTGATTTCCTTACACGACAATTTCAGGATAACAGAATGGTTTATAGGAGTCAATTTTTTGGAAGGAAAATCGAAAAACCTATGTACTATCTTAATCCTCGTTAGATTAATTGTAAGTTTGGTTTTTGTTTAATTTTAGTCTATTTTGAACTTAAATGACCCCTTTTGAATAGAATTAAGGCAAAAATATTGTTAATAGACTGATGAATGAAGTATAGACTTTATGACAAAATAAGAAACAACCATTTTGTTATAATAATTCGAAATATATAACAAAAAGTCAATAAATAAGTCTGCTCAATTATTTTTTATCTGCTAGAAAATACGCCGTAAATGTTAAGAGATATGCTGTTCCTGTGAGAATATATTAATAAATTGCAAACAGAAATTGGATGATTTAACTAAGGATACATAAAACATAATGTCTACTAACGAAACCTTTCTCTACTTAACGACAATCGGACGAAAAACAGGCACTCCGCACACTATCGAAATCTGGTTTGTGGAGCATGAGGATTGCTATTATCTCTGCGCCGAACATCGCGAAAAATCGGATTGGGTACGAAATATCATGCAGGATGCGACTGTCTCTTTTTATATCTCTGAACGCGAAGAGGATGTATCATCCCGTGACGGTAGCGCAAGCATTATCACCGATGAGGCAGTGCTAAGCGTTTTACGCGATAAATTTGATCAGAAATATAAGTGGAGCGATGGCTTGTTCGTACAGGTTTACGACACATAATTGGAACAAATCCGCCGCAAAAAACATCTTCTTATTGGATAAGTTGTAAGGAGATTGACATGCGCCGTTCGTTTTTCTGGATGCTGGCTCTGATTGCACTGTTACCTGTGATTGCCTGTATGTCTGCAATGACACCTGCCCGATTACCTGCAAACAATTTAACATGTTCCGAACCGACGATGTTATCGACCGGGTATCCGACTGTTTATGCGACATGGATTACAGCGCTACCGGAGGCTGTCGAACCGGGGCAAACTGTCCGGCTTTCCTTTGAAGATGGTTATGTGACGCCGATCTATATCCGTGATTGTGGCGTGAATCATCATGAGGTTTCCCGACCGACGCTATCAGGAACACGCGATGTTGAGATTCTGATTGATCGCGTTGTTATTGAGACAATCACCTGTCCCCGTAGATGTTCGTTCGACCTGACAATTCCTGCAACACTTGAACCCGGTGAACACACATTCGGCATTGCATTTCCAAACATCGGCTATGCGGGAAATGTTTATCAACACGTCTCTGATTTTGTGATTGAGTAGCCTATTGAATTTACTATTCCTGAAACCTTGAGTTGTGGCACATACACGCTACAGGTCAATCGGGAGTATTTTGAGATTATCGTGGAATAAGGTGGCACACATCGCCACCTTATAAAAATTTAATTTTCGGGAAATCACATAAACGCTTGAATGCCAGTCTGGGAACGACCGAGAATCAAGGCGTGGATGTCATGTGTGCCTTCGTAGGTGTTGACGGCTTCGAGGTTCATCACATGGCGAATGACATGGAATTCGTCGCTGATACCGTTGCCGCCGTGCATATCACGCGAAATCCGCGCAATGTCCAGTGCTTTGCCACAGCTATTGCGTTTGACGAGGGAAATCATCTCCGGTGTGACTTTGCCCTCATCCATCAAACGCCCGACACGTAATGCCCCCTGCAATCCGAGTGAAATTTCAGTTTGCATGTTGGCGAGTTTCCACTGAATTAATTGATTTGCCGCCAGAGGACGCCCGAATTGTTCACGGTCGAGTGTGTATTGACGTGCCGCGTGCCAGCAAAATTCAGCCGCACCCAATGCTCCCCATGAAATGCCGTAGCGTGCTTTGTTCAAGCAACCGAAAGGTCCTTTTAAGCCTTTGACATGGGGCATCAGAGCATCATCCGGTACAAATACTTCATCCATCACAATTTCACCTGTGATGCTGGCACGTAAGCTGAATTTGCCTTCGATTTTCGGTGCGCTGAGACCTTTCATACCTTTTTCGAGGATGAAGCCACGAATATCCCCATCGACTGCGCCCTGTTCGTTTTCGGGTTCACCATAGGCTTTTGCCCACACGACGAACACATCCGCAATCGGGGAGTTGGTAATCCACATTTTTGTGCCGTGCAGAATCCAGCCACCATCGGTTTTTGTGGCGCGGGTTTCCATGCTACCGGGGTCAGAGCCGTGATTCGGTTCGGTCAGACCAAAGCATCCGACCCATTCACCTGTTGCCAGTTTGGGCAGATATTTTTGTTTTTGTTCTTCTGTGCCATAAGTGTAAATCGGGTGCATGACCAGTGAACTCTGAACACTCATCGCACTGCGATAACCGCTATCAACGCGCTCAACTTCACGGGCGATGATACCGTAACTTACGTAGTTGAGTTCAGCACCACCGTATGCTTCGGGAATGGTGCATCCGAGGAAACCGATTTCGCCCATTTCATTCATGATTTCACGGTCAAAAGTCTCGTGACGGTTGGCTTCCAGCACACGGGGCATCAGTTTATCCTGACAATAATTGCGTGCGGCATCCATAATCATGCGTTCGTCGTCATCAAGTTGATGCTCGAATAAGAAAGGGTCATCCCACTTGAATTTTGGTTTTGTAACTGCTGCTGTTGCCATAATGTTCCTCTTTTAAATGTGTGTGTTTATAGCGATATGCTGTTATTTGTGTAAGGGAGGGTTTCAAACCCTCCCCTACGAACTTTATTTTTCTGTTAAGAATTTGCATCAATACTAGCGGGTTTTCAGAATAAACTGAATACTTATCCCGAACGTGCTTTGAGTAGCGCTTCGTAATTATTGCCGGGGGTGATGTTGCCCAATACCGTTGCATGGGATGCCCCTGTCAGAGATGGTAATGTGCCAACTCTGCCGAACCATGTTTCATGCGCGAGAACAGCGAAAACCAGGGCTTCTTTAAAATCGCTGCTGATGCTGATGTCCTCATGAGTCATCACCTGTGCCGGAGCAACCAGATTTCGTAGCATCTTCACCAGAACAGGATTATGCTGTCCGCCGCCACCTAAGATAACATCATCTAGAGGAGCAGGCGCAAAATCGCGATATGCATTGGCAATTGTTGTCGCTGTCAGAGCAGTCAATGTTGCGATAATGTCATTTTGAGAGAGCCCTTTTTCCTGCGCTTTTTTGATGTATTCGAGCGCTTTCTCTGTGCCGAAAAGTTCGCGTCCGGTGGTTTTGGGGTAGGGGCGTTGATAATAAGGATGCGCCAGTAAATCATCCAGCCATTCTTCGTTGATTTGCCCCTGTGATGCCAGTTGACCGTCTTTATCATAGGTTTGCCCGGTAAAATGCCCGACAGCCACATCAATCAGCGCATTACCGGGTCCGGTATCGAAAGCAATCGGTTGTGATTTTTCATTGGAATAGGGCGGCAAAAAGGTGACATTACCCATCCCCCCAATATTTTGAACGGCTCGCCAGCGTGTGTCATGCCGCAAGAGTAACCAATCAACATATCCGGTTAAGGGTGCGCCCTGTCCTCCGGCAGCGACATCCCGCGCACGGAAATTACTGATTGTCGTGATGCCTGTTTTTTCGGCTAAAATAGCGGCTTCGCCTATCTGAAATGTCGCGCTGACCTGTCCATCCGGCAAAACATTATGCCAGAGTGTTTGACCGTGTGAGGCGATGAGATCAATATCAGATAGATTGTAATTAGTCTTCGCAATTAAATTTTTGATCGCGTCAACAAAAGCATCTGCCAGGTCAACATTTAATTGTGCGATGCTGTCCACGCGGCTATTTTGAAGATCGCAATTATCGAGTATGCTGTTGCGAAGTGTTGCATCATAGGGATAAGTTTCACCTGCGATGATGGCTGCATCCAATCCCTGTGTTTTTTCTGTGATGCGGCATAAGGCTACGTCAATGCCATCGGCGGACGTTCCCGACATAAGACCAATAATGAGCATAAATGGTCATCCTGAATGCTAAATTTAAGTGGTATAGTCCAGTGTATACCGCATAAGATGATTGTCAATAATGAGAGCGACTATGTCCCCTACAAAACAATTTTTACTCTTAATCGCCATGCTGATTTTTGTCACGATGGGCATTGCAGGTGGCTTGCTCAATGTCGCGTGGACGTACATGTATGAACCATTTCAGGTGTCGGTCGGGGCAGTCGGTATTGTATTGCTTGCCAGTACAACCGGTAGCCTGGTCGGGACAATGGCAAGTGGTACGATTATCGGGAAATTCGGGATAGGGCGTGTCATTCTTATCGCCATGTTTGTCGCAGGTATCGGCTTACTTGGAATTGCTTTTAGTCCACTATGGCTGATTGCTTTAGCGACATTTTTTATCACCGCGCTCGGCAAAGGCGTAATAGATGCTGGATTGAATAATTTTGTTTCCGAGAATTATGGTACAACGTCGATGAACTGGCTTCATGCAGCCTGGGGACTCGGTTTGACGATAGCGCCTTTTATCATCACCTTTATTCTGATTAATTTAGAGATGACCTGGCGAAATGGCTATTTCTTTGTCGCCGGACTGGCATTTACACTGAGTCTGATCATCCTGCTGAGTTTGAGGCTGTGGCGTACTACCGCAGGGGATAGTGATGAAGAAAATGGCAATGCGAAACGGGCAACAGTCAGTGAAGCACTACGCGAACCTGTGGTGATGCTGAGTCTGCTATTTTTCTTTCTCTATGGCGCAGTCGAAATCGGCACAGGTCAACTGGTCAATACACTCTTCGTGACCGGGCGCGGTATTTCACAGGAACAATCGAGCCTGTGGATTAGCTTCTACTGGGGAAGTTTCACCCTCGGGCGCATGTTGATCGGGGTGATTGCGCTCAAATTCAATGATAGTGTGTTGCTGCGTACAAGTCTGGTGCTGGTTACAGCTGGGGCAGCATTGTTGACTGTGAATCTCTTCCCTGTAATGAATATGATGGCTGTTATTTTGATGGGATCCGGTCTGGCGGGTATTTTCCCGATTTTGATTTCACAGACACCTGCCCGCACCGGGAAATATTTCTCCGCGCAGTCGATAGGCTTCCAGGTCGGGTTTGCCGGAATGGGTGGTTCTATCATACCGGGGATTGTGGCATTTCTCGGGGAACAATTTTCTCTGGAATTTATCGCGTATGGCATTCTGGTCAATGCGATCGGCGTTGTGATTGTCTATGAAATGCTGGCACGGCGCTACCCTGTTCCAGAAAGAGAGATGCGCCGCAGAGCAATCGAAGCCTGATTCCACAGCGAAATATTATGTCATCGTCTATAATATTCTGTGTCATTTAGAGTAATGGTACAGGAATCATGAGTTCAACATCTATGTCTTCGAGCGATGCGAGTGTCGTCAAAGATACATCCACGAAATTCAGGACGGAAACCGGAAAACGGATCAGTCAGATTGCTTTCTGGACAGTCTTTCTCACGTCGATTGTGTTGAGTATCCAGATTATTTTTCCGTCGATTAGCTATTATCGGGAAATTGCAATCGCTGAATTCGGGGATACAGCACAGGCATCAGCGTGGGTATGGACGACCTTCTTTTTCCGCAATCTGATTCGCATTATTTTTCTGAGTGTCGGCACGCTCATTTATTTCAGAAAACCGGATGAACGCATCAGTGTGATCACAGGGATTTTCCTCCTGTCTTTTGGTAGCGCCGGAATTATCTATGCACAGTATGTCCCTGATACCTATGCTTACTCGGTGGAAAATTTCCTGCATCTGCAATATCCTATATCATTTGTCGCCTGGTTGATTCTCTTTATCTACTTTGTCTATTTCCCGGATGGTCGTCCGATTCCGCGCATTGCCATGTTGCATATTATTCCCGCTGCATTCATGGATTTTAGCTTTTACCTGCCACAGGACTCAGCCTGGTATCCGCTGAACTGGTCACCTATTTTACTGGTTGCAATTATGATTGTCCTGCTGGGTGTTCCTCTAACAGCGCAGATATATCGCTATCGAAACATTTCGACGCAACTACAACGTCAGCAAACAAAAATTGTCATCATCGGGTTCGTTGCCGCCAGTGTAAGCATTGTGACGGCTGTACTCATAACTGGAGACGCGGAAACAGGCTCGGTCGGTCAAATAAATATGTCTACTTTTGGTGATGGTGGCTTTGTACTGATTCCGATTATGCTGGCGATCGCGATGTTGCGTTATCGCCTGTGGGATATTGATAGCATCATCAATCGCTTACTCGGCTATGCGGTGATTGCTGTTATCGGGATTGTGCTTTTCGTCGTTTTCCTGTTCGGGATAAATGCTGTCCTGGATGTTTTCCAGCCGCTTGTGGCAGCACTTATCGCGACAAAAATTACCGGACTGCTATTTCAACCTGTGCATGGACGTGTGCAAAAATTAATCGACCGTCATATCTATAATTTGCGTTTTAGCATTGACGAACTACGGGCAGCACATCGCAGACGTGAAATTGAGAACCCCGGCGCATTAAGCGGGCAAACACTCGGTAACTATGAAGTTCTGGATGTGCTTGGCAAAGGTGGCATGGGCGAAGTTTATAAAGTGACAGATGGTAAAGACTACAAGGCTATCAAAACACTGCTTACCAACAAAACACCCGAACCGGAATTGATTGCGCGATTTAAGCGTGAAGGTGAAATTGGTCAGCGCTTGAATCACTCGAATATTGCGCATGTATACGACATCGCCGAAGATAATGGCACGCTCTATATGGTGATGGATTATTACGACGGGGAAGATTTAGGCACATGGCTCAAACGGGAAGACAAACTCGACCATGAAACGGTGCGCGAAATTGTGCGTGACCTGACCTCTGCGCTGGATGTGGCTCATCGGGAGGGCATGGTGCATCGCGATATTAAACCCGCCAATATCATGATGATGCTCAATGATGATAACGAAACACATCGGGCTATTTTGATGGATTTCGGTATTAGCAAGCTCAAAGATGCCAACACACTCACCGGAACAGGTGCAATCGGTACAATTGATTACATGTCGCCCGAACAGATTCTGGAGGCAAAGTCAGTGGAGCTTTACGCCGATATTTACGCGCTCGGTATTTTGACCTTTAGAATGCTCACCGGAGAATTGCCCTTCAAAGGCGGTGCAGGACAGGTGATGTTCGCGCATATTCAGCAACCTGCTCCCGACCCGCGTGACATTGATGAAACAGTGCCGCGTCAGATGGCGAAAGCGATTATGCGTGCGCTGGAAAAAGACCCCCTGTACCGTTTTGACTCAGCAACAGCATTTGCCGGGGCATTTTGTGAAAAATAGCTGTAGAGTATTCGTTCAGGTTGAAATTTTCGGACACGATGCATCGTGTCCCTACATACGGTTATATTTGTAGAATATACATCTCAAAGCAGGTCAGAATAGCCTTCGGGGTAAGACATACAAATTTGAATTTTAACCGACTTTGATACTGTATCAAAATAGTTGTAATATTTACTGATGCTGAAACATCCATGTACTATAGATTTACCTGTTTGAGGAAAGCATATGTCTGATAAAGAACTGGTTATGTATTCACGCTCCTATGGTTGTCCCTTTGTATCGACAGCGAAGCGCGTTTTAGAACAATACAATGTGCCATATCGTGAAATCATGATAGATAAAGATAGCACTGCGAAACAACGGGTGCTGGATTGGACAGGCTTTCTCAGTGTACCAACGATGGTAATCGCCAACTCTGGCGAAGATTTGCCCTACACTGATTTTGCACCACTCCCGAAAGGGGATTCACCACGCGGTATTGATAGAGGACCCATGCTCACCGAAGCCAGTACACAGCAGGTCGAGGATTGGTTACGCAAACACGGTTTGATTGCTGATTAGCCGAAATAGTCTAAATCTTCGCGGATGGGCTTTGCAAGTTGTTCAACTGCATCCATTGTCATCCTACGTTTGTCACTCAGAATATGAAGCGGTCTGATGAGTATGACGATAAACGATTGCTGCGGGATTTTGCTGAGATAATTCACATAGGTCACTTCCCTATCTGTGACCAGTATGGTCGGTTTCCGCAGATGATAGTTTTCAACGATATACTGCATCTGCTCACGGGTCAAATAGCTACCGATTAGTATATCCGGTTGATAAACCTCACAGACACTATCCAGCATATCAAAATTATTTACCAGAGAGACATCATAGCCTGTACGCCGCAGGTTATAATCCAGCACAGTCTTAAAATCTAGCCGAACATCTGAGACGATTAAAATTCGGAGTTTTCGCATCGGTCAGGAACTTTTTTCCAGCCGGACTAGCTCATTGCGTCTTTGCTTTGTTTCAGATTCAATGGTGTACATGATGCAGGGGTCATTGAGGCTATCAATCTGTAAAATACCGAAATTCAGGAAACGCATCATTTTCCCCTGTTTGAGACCTGGCATCCACATCAACACCACCAGAGGCATCTGTCTGCTATATTGATAGATGAGTGATTGCAGGTCACTATTATCCATTTCATGATGTTGGGCGAGAATCATGTGTGGTTGATAGTTGTTATGCACGATTTCCAGTGCTTTGAGGGATTGGATATGCAAGCAATCATAGCCTTTATCCTGCAAAATGCCACTCAATACAGTGGTTGCATTGTGAATACAGGTGCTGACCAGAAGAAGTTTAGTTTTTTGCATAGGTAATTTGATCCCGACATAACAAATCTGATTTGAACCAGAGTACTATATCTGCGATATTCTGTGAGGGAATTGTCAGCGATTGAGAGAGCATTGTGAGAAATCAGATGTGTGTGTAAGCGGAAACCGGAGTCTATTTCGTTGGATTGAGGTCTAACCATTCTAAATCAGCGCGAAGTGGCGCAGACAGTCTTTCGATTTCTTGCACCATGTTATCAATTTCGTCTATTGTCATCGGCATTGAATAGCACCGGAATCCAAAGAGATGGCTTTGCAATTTAACATCATCGGAATACGGGAAGGTAGAAATCAAAATTATCGGAAATTGTCCCGCAAACCATCGTACAAACCTATCGGTATCTGTCGCGTTGTACCATTGAATGATTATTAAATCCGGCTGGTAGACTTCCACACTGGGCAAGACCTGGGTCATATCTGTCACCGCGATGGCGTTATGTCCTTCAAGCTCACAGAGAAAAACATAGTCATCGGCTAAATCTTGAAAACTGGAAATGACCATTACCCGGATTTTTCGCATCAACTATCCTCATCATCCGTATCGCGTTTGCGGCGTTTGAGCAGGTTGCCGACTGTGCCAATCGCATCTTTGGATGATGGTTCGATGTCGAATTCGCTCCTTGCACTTTGCGGATGAGCTTGCCGGGGTTGTTGCGGCGTTATCGGAGCAGATTCCGACTCACGGCGTTCTTCTCTTGTTCGACGTAACGCAGCGATGGTTGATGTGTCAGTTTCGCCTGTTGCGGTCTTTTCACGTGCGCGGTCACGGGCAGCCATTAATGTGGTGATGCGTTCTTCCGTCGCGGCAGACGGGTCATAGCCTGTCACCCAGATACGGAAACGTTGCAAATCACGGCGGGTAATCACCAGACGACGAATCGCAATATCGAAGGGCAAGAGTACCATCGCAGCAAAGACCATCCATTGCCAGATAGGGGAAGCCGCAGTGCGTGGTGCTTGTGTGGTGATAAATGTATCGGATGGGGTTTCTGCTAAATCACTGCCTCCGGTAATTGTGGCAAGGTCAGTCAGCAGGGTTTCGTTCGGCACAGTGATTGCATATTCCGGTGAATAACTCATCACCCAGCCGGAAACCTCATTGAAGCGGGTATCTTCTCCGTTGACCATGCCACCACCATTTATCGCCAGATAATATGAGCCTTCAACATCCGGCTCAAATGTAGCGGCATATTGCCCGGGAGCAGTTTGTTGCAGACGCACAATGTCCGCTTGATTATCCGGTGTGATGATTGATGCCTGTAGTGATAGATTGTTGATGAATGCGCCGGATTCCGAGCGTGCATCGACTGTAATTGTGGCAACACCATCGTCCATATTAACAGTCGTTTCGATGCTATTGCCAGCATTTTCTGTGATACTGTAATTGACGACCTGTCCCCAGAAACGCGAGTAATCTTCCCATGTGACCCAGTCCGATGCCCAGCGCCCGGTCGCATCGCCCGTAAATGCCACTGACCGTCCGAGACCATATTGCCAGGTGGCTAAAATCGGGTCAGAGAAAGGTTCGGGACTCCGTAAAATCACCAGCGCGGTTTGACGTTCTGTCGTTGCAACATAGCCCTGTAATGCGGGGAAAGTGCTGATGCCCTGCAAAATCGGGTTATTGCTGGTCCGGGTGATAGTGATGTCGCCTTCTTCAATGTAGGAACGGGTGGCAAGCACTGTTTCTTGAGCGAGAATTGTTGGAATTTGTGCGATGTTTGCTGTTGTATGATAGTTGCCGCCGCCGAGTCGTGCCATGCGTGATAAGAAGGGCGGGAAATTTTCTCCGATTGCGATGACTGTCAGGGTGATGCCTTCTTCTTCATAGAGGCGTTGGGCGGTTTCCGGTAAATTAGCAGGGGATGCGCCGCCATCTGTAATCAGAATCAGGTGCTGTAAATCGGTAGTCTCTTCGACCATATAGCGTTCGGCTGTTTCCAGACCTGCGAGAATGTCTGTGCCGCCACCTGCACCGAGTGTGTTGACACTGCGCTGGAGAGCAATACCATCCAATACATCCTGAAATGGCGCGACCAGAGCACCGTCAGCTTCGAAGGTGAGAATTGCTGCACGGTCGGTTGGTTGCAAGAAATCAATCGAGAGGTTGACTGCGCGTTGTGCTAAATCGAGATTGCTGAATACGCCATCTGTGGAAATGCCCATACTGCCGGAACTATCAATCAGATAGGCGATGGTCAATTGTGGCAGACGTTCCTGATCGCGAATTTGTGTTTCGACAGGCAAGGTCTCTTCGATAATTGTGCGATAGTAACCACCGGGTCCGTATGAATCGGGTCCTCCGATGAAAACCAGTCCACCTCCGAGGTCACGCACATAAGTTTGAATCCGCAACATCTGACTCTCTGTAAAATCAGTTGCGGGGACATTGGCGATAATCACACTTTCATAGACTGCCAGCGAACTGACATCAGCAGCAAGGTTGACCGGACTCAGCACATCGACTATCAATCCAGCGCCTTCGAGTGCCGGAAGCAGATTTACGATTTCATTCGGGTCACTTGCCAGCAATAAGACTCTCGGTTGCCCGACCACCTGACTGAATGTGCCCAGAGTATTGTTCTGAACAAAGGTGTCATTTTCTCCATCGACTATCAATTGTGCCGAAAAATTCAAGAAACCTGTTGTATCACTGACCTGCGACAGGGTGTAATTGTTGCGTCCGGGTGAGAGCGTGACAACTTCATCGTCTATGAGTTCATTGCCGGAATAAATCACCAGCGTTGCAGTCGTTGCCACATCGGATTGAATCGAAATGCCTATGTCAAATTCTTGCCCTTCGTTGACCCGCGCAGGAGAGGTGAACTCTGCAATGCGAACATCGGCTGTCTGTGGACGCGCAAAGAGGACGTAACTAATTTCTACGCCCGATGCTTCCGCCAGACGTGCTTTTGCCTCTGCATTACCGATGGTTTGAATGCCATCACTGAGAATCACAATGCGACGACGGGCATCTGCGGGAAAAAGTGAAATCGCTGTCTGAATGGCTTCTTCGATGTCGGTGTTATTGCTGAGAACAGTCGATTGAATCGGGGGAACATCGTTCACATTGATGAAAGGCGTATCAATGGCAGCATTTGCACCAAAAACGACCACTGCCCACTCATCATCAACCGGTTTATCGGCAACCGCATTCTGGATATATTCGACCTGCTGCGCCTGTAATTCTGTGCCGATACTATCCGAAGCATCCACCAGAAAGACGACTGCGAGACGGTCTACCTGGCGGACAATCTGAATTCCGGCAAGTGCCAGCACAATCAAGACAACCAGCGCTGTGCGTAAAATCAGGCTTGCCGTGTCTCTGCGCCGACGGAATGCCATGCGTGGATAGCCAATGTACCAGACTATCGGTAGCACGAAGAATAAAATTAAAAGTGAGTTCGGTGATGCAAATGACATAAGCTGTTCTCAGTCGTTAAAATGCAAAATTGTTTGCTCTTGCAGAACGGTTGAGATATATCTCAACCCTACGTATTTTGTAGGGATGGCATACATGCCATCCGGTGTTTTGAAATAATTAATCAATTAAACCAGCGCGGCGCAGGGCTTTATCCAAAATATCAAAGCCTTTTTCTTCGTCATTGAAAAACTCGATAAATGTTTTATCGGCATAAAGTAAAGTTGGACCCACATCACGGATGATACAGACAAAATTTGTTTTACTAATTTGCTCAGAGAATAAATATTCACGTGTTGCCCATTTTGATACTTTCCAATCAGGAGAAACAATGGAAATTACAGCACTCGCTTTTTGAATCGCCCCCTCAATTTCCAGATGAAAAGGCATATCATATTTTCTATCTGCTTCTTGGTAGTCCCAATAAGCATATCCCTTGTCAGCTAGGAATTTCCGAAGTTTGTATGCGAATTCTAAATCTTCAATAGAATAACTTATGAAAAAATAGCCTTTTGCTGTCTTCATGTGTTCGTCGATAATTTCCTCTAAATCTGAAACATCCGGTGGACCAATTGCCTCTTCAGGTATTTGTTCCATGAGCTTTTCAATCATGTTTTTCTGATTAGCAAAAATGATATTCAGTTGTTTTATATCATCTAGAATTTCTAATTCTGCTAGATGTGATTCAGAGGGAACAATAGGGATAATATTTATTTGATTGATTCTTGCTAGACTAAGTTCTTTTTGTACATACACAGAGCCAATTGATGATGTGCTGTATATCAATATAAAAGCATCTGCATTTTCGATAGCTTGGGACGTAGCTTTTCTCCAACTTTCTCCTACCATAATATTTGCAATGTCAATCCAAACATTAACTCCATTAGCAATGAGTTTTTCTCTGATTTGAGTCGCTAAAAGCTTATCATTTGTGGAATAGCTAATGAAAACATATCCCATTTTTTGACCTTTTCTTTGTGTCCTCTGTGGTGCAATCTTTGTGATTCAACTAATTCCGTGCTGTTGTACGACGTAAATCGGTTTCGAGTTCGTCCGGGACACGCAGGCGCTTGAAATAGACATACCATTCATAAAGCAGAATCAGCAGGGCAATAATGAGTATCGGACGCCACCATTCACGGAAACCGAATTGCTCTTCTACTTCGTCACCGGGGCGTCCACCGCCGAGATTGAGTGTTTCTTCTAAGACAGGTGCGATGTTGCTTTCGCCCGTGCCGAAAATATTGACTGCCATCGTCTGCGTGCTGCTAACTTCATCCCCGGAGAGAATATCCACCGTATAGAAGCCCGGTTGCAATGTTTCAGAGAAAACGATGTTGTCCCCTGTGATGCTTAAGTCACGGGTAGCGCCATCCGGTAATGTGACCCGTACTGACGTTGCATCTATCGGCGGGTTGATTCGCACAACATCACCGACACTGAATGCTGTTCCACCGCTAATAACGTTGGCAGGAGTCGCCCATTCCACCATATTGGACATGAAAATCGGGAAAGCAATATTGAGCGGGAAATCACTATCCAGCAAATTAAAATTGATGATCGCAATCTGTCGTCCGCGATTTTCTCCCGCAATGATGACATCGCCGCCATCCGTGCTGACAATCGGTGCTGCCCATTCGACATCGGTTAAATTACGGAACGCACGCAAATTGACGGCATCCATCTGTAAAAATGCGGATAGCGGATGCTCTCTTGTTGCTACGCTCAGGTTGCGGGTATCAGTATTTTCTGCGCCTACCTGGAAAATTTCGGTATTCGCTGGCGGGTTGATAATGAGCATGTCAGCGTCAGGCAGGGTAAGCGGCACATAATTATTGAACACATATAAATCATAGGGTGTGGTCGGCAACACCGGATTATTGACATCACCCCGGAAAATCTGCACATTCGGGATACTTCGCAGCACTTCTTCTAAGAATATGTTCTGTTGTCTACTCATTAGCAGCACACGCCGTGTCGAATTTTCTCCCGCGACAGTGAAAGCGCTGTTATCTGCCTCCAGATAATCGACAACCGTATCATCTAAGACCAGTTCAGCTTGAATCGTGGTGAATTCGTCCTCAACCTCAAAGACTAATGACTGTGAACTTTCCGGTGAAATTATCAGCGATTCTGATTCCCACAATTCGCCATCGAGACGAAGCACCAGTGATAGCGAATTTTCGACTGCATCATAATTCTGGATTTGCGCGAAAAGTTGCGGATTTTGTCCCGGTAATGTGCGGGTTGCGAGGGCAGTTAGTGCGACATTGGAAGCCGATTCCCCGACAGATAAATAAGTCGGTGCGGGAATATTCTCCGGCAATTGACCCGCTTGAGTCACGCCGCCATCACTGATAATGATAATGCTGAAATTATCCGCGCCCTGTGCCCCTGCTGCCGCGAGTGTCAACGCTGTAGACCAATCACCACGTCCCTGACCCGGCTCAGCAGCAAAAATAGCTGCACGCACATCAAGGAAATTATTGGTGTAAGCAATCAGGGGTTCGGCACTTTCAGCCACACGAATTACTGAAATTTCATCATCGACTGTCAGGTCGTTAAGCAGGAGATTGGCTTCACGTTGTGCGGCTTCAAAGCGGGTATCACCATTAATGTCAGTCGCGTTCATGCTGGCAGAGGCATCCAGTAGAATGACCGTTTTGCTGGCGGTAATCGTCGGGACAACCTGTGCCGGACGCATCAAAGCAATCACCAGAAATGCCAGTATCAGCAATTGCAAGAGCATCAGAATATTGCGGCGTAAGCGTTGCCAGGGGGTATTCGCTTCACGGTCGCGCAGAATCTGCTGCCAGAGAAAATTACTGCTGACCATTGTCTCACGCCGCCGTAGACGCAAAATATAGAGCAGAATAATCGGGATGGCGAATAATGCACCTAATGCTGCTATCGGGGTCAAAAAGGACATAATAGTTATCAGTTTTCAGTTGACAGTTTAAATTTGTGCCGCTTATGTAGGGACAACACTTGTGTTGTCCGCCGGAAATCATTTGCTTATATCATACCGTGAATCAGGGCATGATGGGAATAGCTCAGGGATAATCTATGCAGCAGTGTAGCGGACGATTGTGAAGTTTTCATTGCATGACGATACAAATGTATAGAGATTACCGTTGCGGTTTCCAGTCAATACTGCTGATAGCTTCATAGAGTTCTGTGACCCGTCTCAACTGACTACCATCAGCATTCATGACAAATAGTGCATAACCCTCTGTACTGCCATCCAGTTTTACATAAGATTGAATTGCAAGCTGTTTACCATCGTGTGACCATGCTGGATTGCCTGGAATCTGATCATATCGGGTTTCAGCATCGTTTAAGGTCATTAAGTCTAATTTGTTCTGCCCGTCGGCATCAATCACATACAGATGGTCGTGTCCATCTGCTTCGGATGTGCCGACAAATGCAAGTTGCTGACTATCCCGTGACCACGCTGGATAGTAATCCTCAGAAGATCCTAAACCCAAATCTATGACTTCTGACTCATCGAGATTTCCAATGTATTTTCGGATACCAATGTAGTATTCGTCCTCATCATCTGATGGGCAAGTATATGCGACTTTTGATTTATCCGGTGAAATGCTTATGCGAAATGCTCTATCATGAAATGGTAGTGGGATTGCACCTAACAATGTGCCATTACCTGCATAATGCTGGAGTTCTGTTCTGCCTTTGTCCATATTCCACACAGCTATCAAAAAAGATTGACTATCTTCTTCCCAAATAGCAGGGGATATCACAGCTATATCTGGCAACAACACTTTACTCTGGTCTGTCATGTTGAAAATACACATACAGTCAGATTGATATTTTTGCCCCACATCTGTAAATCCAAAGAATATGTCTTGATTCGGGGCAATATTGAATGCATGTAGCTTATTCCAATCATGGAGAAGGCTTCCATCCGGTAAGATAATATAAACACCACCACCATGAAATTTATTGATAAGAATTTTTCTTTCATCGGGAAACCAGTATGCATTTGATAGACTTAGCTCAGGTTCAAGTTTGTTAGATAAAATTCGAAATTCTGTCGCACTTAAAATAGCAACTTTATGGATATAAGATGAGAGCGGGGTATATGTAATTAAAAGCTCATCACCCGGATTGAGTTTGCCTTCTGGAATTTTGCTGCTCATCATTTCCCTCTATAAAAAGAGCGCATCACAGGGACACGCTCTCAGAAAAAATTATTTTACTTTGATGAGTTCCACTTTGAAGATGAGGGTGCTATGACCGGGGATGGGTCCCATGCCACCTTCTCCGTAGGCGAGGTTATACGGAATGTAGAATTTATAGGTCGCGCCTTCTTTCATCAATTGCACGCCTTCTGTCCAGCCAGCAATTACGCCGTTAAGCGGGAATTCGATGGATTGACCGCGTGCATAACTGCTATCGAACACGCTACCATCAATGAATGTGCCTTCGTAATTGACTTCGACTCGATCGGTCGCAACAGGGGATTTGCCTGTACCTTCTTCAATCACTTCGTATTGTAAGCCGGATGCAGTGACTTCTATGCCATCTTTCTTGAGATTTTCCTGCAAGAACTTTACGCCATCTTCTTTTGCGCCCATGTGATTTCCTTTTTGATATGCTTTTATTATCATCATTATAGCCCATATGGTATTAAGCGGATACAGACTGTATTTGCTAAAGATGGCAGTCTAAAGTATCGACTACTTCAAGGAAGGGAAAACACCATGACACGCGATGAAAAAATAGCCATTATTCGAGATTTTGTCCCCCGCTTACGCGCTCAAATAGCCGATTTATCCCCCGAACAACTGACCACACAATATAATGCTCCCGAGTGGACAGTTGCTCAGAATGTGCATCATCTGGTGGATAGTCATGTGAATAGTTATGTCCGTTTCAAGCTGATTCTCACAGAAGAAAATGCGGCAATTCGCCCATACGATCAGGAACTCTTTGCAGAATTACCCGATGCTGTGGAAGCGGATATTCGTGATTCCTTGCTGATTTTAGAGGGCTTGCACGCCCGCTGGTCACGGATGCTGGATAACATTTCGGACTGGAGCAAATCCGGGTATCATCCTGAACTGGAAAAAGCGATTTCACTGGATGATTTGCTGGATATTTATAGCGACCACTGCAACGCGCATATCCAACAAATTCAAGCGGTCATCGACAAAATGTAACAGATGCGAATCTAAAAAGGCATTTGGCTGATAGGTGCAATCTGAAAATCTAAATTGAACATAGCTTTGAATAATTTTGTTACAGTAAAATAAGCCGTTGTACAAGTTTCTTGGTCAACGGCTTTGAGGTCATGTATCCATTTATTTCTGGCAGTCCGAACTATGTTTAAATCTCGATAAAGACTAAATGAAACGAGATTTAACAGTGACAAGTACTCAATTATATTTGAAATAGTATAATCAATTCCCGTAAGTTTTTCTTTTCTGGCTCTATTTATGAATTTCTGATTTGTTCCTGTTGGTCGGTTGCGTTGACTTTCTAAAAAATTATTCCATATAGTATTTATTATCTTTTCGATTACAGCCCAATACATAATGAGAGATGAATTATAGTCATGGTCTTCATAATATTTCACACCTCTTAATATCAATTCAACCATATCAATCAAATATTCATTCTCATTTGTTAAGATTTCCGAAAAAATGTCAAATGATAATCTGACTACTTCAATAGGAATAATTTGATGGCGTTTGACGTGTATCCATGCCAATTCTGAGTTAGCAAAACTACCAGAGTTTATATAATGTGTTTGTGCTGCTGTAGAGGACATAGGGGACATTGTTAAGCCATCTTCAATTGATCGACTAGATAGTAATTCTTGTGGGGTCAACAGCATTTTGGGTAATGCCATTCGATTGAGCTTGGTCAAAGCCGCATATAAACAAGCTAGATGCACATTTAGCAACCGTGTTTTCTTAAGTACTGCCTCAATATGTATTGGGTTAGTAACATCTTCTAAAAACTCAGATGGATCAATAAAGCCCCAACCTTTTTCTGAAAATTCAAAAGCAAAAATCCCTTCTCTCTGCACGAATGCGGTAATGCCGTGTGGTAGCTCTGCTGTTAAAACACGTTCTTTTCGTTTTTTGGAATCTGTATAATCAACTTTTTGATCAATCCAAATAGGCACCCAATGAAAGTAGCCTGATATACTGCTTGGCAAAGCTCTTTTTTCTGATGGCATTGTATTTATCCATTTATTAATAAAATTTGATTTTAGCACAAATGGTCTGGGAGGTGAATGTTGATCCCCGAAGAAATTATTCAGCAACAGGTGATTGCCTATAATGCCCGTGATTTGGAGGCATTTATTGCTCTGCATAGTTCGACAGCGCAATTATTCAATTTGCCGACGGGAGAGTTAATCTGTGAAGGGGAAGCTGCACTCCGTGAACGTTATAGCAAACGCTTTGAGAGTGAGAATTTACACGCAGAAATTGTGAATCGGATTGTGCATGGTAAGCGTGTGATTGACCACGAACGCATCACCGGAATGCAAGCTGATAGAGTTGTTGAAGCGGTTGCGATCTATGAAATTGAAAATGAGCAGATTCAACGGGTATGGTTTATCTTTGAGTGAATTGTGCAACTCAAGCCGTGCCGGTGCGTAGTATAATAATAGCAAGCCGTATAAGAATTTCATCAGAAACCGGACTTAAAAATGCAACCTGTACAACCTGATCCTCCACCCAAAAATGTATTACTGGATGTGCTCAAAAGCGGACAAAGTTATCGTAATGTCGGTTATTTACTGACAACTTTCCCGGTAGGGCTTATGTATTTCATCCTGATGGCGGTTGGAATTTCACTCGGCTCGGGTCTGGCAGTCATCGGTGTCGGGATTTTCATCCTGTGGGGCTTGTTTGGTCTGGGAACAGTGATTGCTAATTTTGAACGCTGGACATCCAATCAATTGCTCAAAACTAATTTACCACGACGTGAAGGCGATGTTTTTGACCTGCGGAATGGCGATAACTGGCGTTCGGTCGGCTATCTTGCGCTGAAATTCCCGCTTGGCTTAATCACATTTATTATCACAGTCACGATAATTAGCTTTAACCTCGGGCTGATTCTGATGCCCCTTAACTATCAGGCAATGGAAATTCCTTTTGTCTTTGCCCGTGAGATTGATACCCTGTGGGAAGCCCTTGTTTCGTCCGTGTTCGGAATCGTATTATTGCCATTTGCGTTGATTCTCTTAGGAAAAATTGCTCTGTTATGGCGCAATATGAATCACTACTTCCTGAAACCGCGCCGACAATATGAGGGCAAAAAGAAAAATCTGGATGATGATGTTTATCGTCAGGAGATTGAGCAAAGTGTGATTAACCGTTTGATAGATCAGGGGCTTATCAACGAAGACTCATTAGTTGAAGAAAAACACAAGAATATGCTGAGTAATTAGCACCTTTGTAAGGTAAATCGTCACAAATTGTTTGCGTCTCTCGATAGTATCGAATATAGTCTGCAAGGGATATTTGATTCACAATCTATTTCGAGGACAAATAATGGACTTTTTACGAACCCCCGATGAGCGTTTCGCTAATTTACCCGATTATGATTTTGCCCCCCATTATGTAGACATCAATGCTGCGCGGATGCACTATATCGACACAGAAAACGGCAGTGAAACCCTGCTGATGCTGCATGGAGAGCCTTCCTGGTGTTTCCTCTATCGCCATATGATTCACGGTTTGCAGGATAGTTATCGTTGTATTGCGCCGGATATGTTCGGTTTCGGACGCAGTGATAAGCCAACGCAAATCGACGACCATACCTTTGATTTTCACTATGATTCACTGGTCGCTTTTATCGAAGCACTGGATTTGCAGGACATCACAATCATTGTGCAGGATTGGGGCGGCATTTTAGGGATTCCGCTTGCTATCGAACATGAGAACCGTATCAAGCGCATTGTCATCATGAATACAGGTCTGGCAACCGGGGACATTGACCTCGGTGAAGGATTTTTGCGCTGGCAAGCATTCGCCAGAAAAGTCGGGACACGTCTGGAGGCGGGGTCACTGGTCGCCCGTAGCTGTGAAAAAGACATTTCTGAAGAAGTGATTGCTGCTTATGACGCGCCATTTCCTGATAAAACGTATCGTGCAGGGGTTGCCGCTATGCCTTTGATTGTGCCTTCAACGGTTGATATGCCCGGTGCGGATAAACATCGTGCAGCGCGGGAACGCCTCAGAACATGGGATAAACCGGCTCTGGTGCTGTTCAGCGACAAAGACCCGATTACCAGCGCGGCGGGTCCTTTCTTCCGTAAAATGATTCCGACAGCGGGTGAGAATCCCGATGCTGTCATTGAAGGGGCAGGGCATTTCTTGCAGGAAGAATCCGGGGCAGAAATCGCAGAGCATATCCGCGCATTCATTGAACGAACAGGTTAGGGATTATTCAATCCGGTAACACATCCACAATTCGTCGTAGGATGTGTCTCCAGCACGCAGGGCATCGGGTTGTGTACCCCATGCGATGAATCCGGCTGATTCATAGAGTTTGATGGCGGCTTGATTGTCGGTAATCACGGTGAGATTCACGATAGTCAGGTCGTCGCAATGATTGGCATGGTCAAGCGTTGCATCGAGTAATTTCTTGCCGATTTTTTGTCCGCGCACAGTCGGACTTACATAGACGCCCCATATATCGGCTGCATGTCTGGTTTTGGTACGGGTTGAGCGCAAAAAGCCCATCATCCCGACCAATTTACCCTCTAATTCAGCACAGAAAATAACATTGTCACTATCCACATCAGGGATACGGGACGCATAACTTTCGGCTGTCCAGTTTTCGACTGTTTCTTCATAGGTGCTACCGAAGGCTTCGGGATTGGTTTGCAGGGCTTCCAACCGTAAGGCGAAGATTGCGTCTGCATCATCTTTAGTGATACGCCGGATTGTGACCATGACTTAGCCTCCTGCGGTAGGTTGTACGAGTGGCAAGGGGGTTGCGCCAAAAAGTTCTGTCGGGATAGGCGTGCTATCCGCAATTGGATTTTCCCCTGTCAGATAACAGATAATGCCATCGGAGACAGCTTCTGCTAATAAATCTTGCTGTGTGGTGAGCATTTCACGGTCATCATTCATGAAGCCGAGTTCAATAATGGCAGCAGGGGTTAAAGGGTGAATTTCGCGGAAGGTATGGTAATCGGTCATATCCACAGTGAGTGAAAAACGACGTTCCAGTTGTGTCAATTCTCCGTAATCACGGGCGACACATTCCGCCAGAATATCATCTAAGCCACCTGCGGGACGGGCTGCGGCACGCGCTACCAGATAGCCCGATACAAATTCCCCGTAATCGCGGCAATCATTGGCGTGAATCGACACTAATGCTGATACCTGATAACCCTGCAATCGTCCGTCGAATTCTTCGAGCAAATCAACAGAATACCCCGCATCGCGCAAATTACGCACCACCAGTTGTGCCACAGCGAGATTGATTTCGCGTTCGGTCAAGCCATCCTCACAAACAGCGCCGGGGTCGTTTTCGGGTCCTGTGTGTCCGGCGACAATCCCGATACGGCGTGCCCAGTTCGGTGTGACCGGATTAGCCGTCGGTGTTAAGGGGTCGGCTGCACTAACACTGGTCGCATCTGCCACACGCAATTCATTGACCACACCCGGATTGAAAAATTCAGGGTCAGTGAACCAGGTGAAAATCGTCGATGCTAAGACTGCCGAAACAATCACGGCGAATGCTGTTCTAAAAAATCCACCGAGAATCCCGACACGGCGACGTTGTCTGCGCTGTTGCCGTCTTTTCAGGCGACGGATACGCTGTGCTTCTAATTTTGCGGCGCGTTCTTCGTCTGTATCTGTGTTTTCAGGGGCGGTATAAATCGGCACACGTCCCTGCTGAATCGACGGAGGAAGGGGTTCAGGCTCAGGTTCGGGCGGTCTCTCTTCTACGACGGGTTCTTCTATGATTTCTTCTTCATAATCGTAGGTTTGAGAGCGTACATCATTGGGAGAAGATTCAGCCTCCGGGAACAATTCTGATTCGGGGATAAAGAGCGTATCCGGTTGCTGCTCCGCAGGGGGTTCTTCATGTTCTTCCGGTGCGAGGATAAATTCCATATCCTCAAATTTCAATTCTGACTCCGGTTCGACAGGCGGCATTGCATCAGTATCCCGCATCGCAGCCTGACGCATCATCTCCAGAAACATGGCAGATGGCGATACCTCTGAATTTTCTTCATTGTTATCGTTATCGTTTTCTGGATTGAAATTGTCCTCAGCCATTGTGCTCTGTGTTCCTGATTTCGGATTGTTTGCCCATCGCCCCCCATTCTAAGGCAGACAAGAGGAATTGGCTAGCACTCACCTGAAAAATAGAGGGTGTGCGAATAGCCCCTTATGGTGATTGTGATTTCATCCTTTGTCGATGTAACCTTCATAAGAACATCAATTTGTTGACTTATGCTAAATAAAAATGTTAATTCCTTGTGCAATAGTTTTGATGTACTATTAGAGGTACATAAAATATTTATTAAAAGGTCAGACATTTGTTTGCAGGACAGATGTCGTTTAAATAAATTTCCTGCCACAAGAACAACGTGCGGAATCACCCGTTTTGCCAAGCGCGGGTGATTTCGTTTAATGCGGGATGACCCGTTTTGCACCTCATAGTGATTTCGTTTACTATAATCTTGCCCCTTGATAAAGACTTACTATTGTTTTCTATCAGTAATCTTACGCGGTACTCATAAAAATTGTATCAAATAGAAGATAATCTTCTATTTATAAACTATCCTCCGGGTTTCAGGAAAACATATGGAATCGCAACGCGAATTGTTGGAACGAATTGAACAACTCGAAGCAGAAAACGCTATTTTAGACGAAATGTCTGAAGCAGTGGTGGCTATCGGAATTGATATGCAAGTCCTACGCTACAATAGACGCTTCGCAAGAATCTGGAATCTTCCTGATTTTGATGAGCAGAATGCTTTGAGCTTAGAAGCGCTCAAGCAGCATATGGCTGAAAAACTTGATCATGATAAAGAGGATATTGCAGAAGCAATCGAGGGGTTACTATCTTTTGATGAAGATATTGCAGATTTGTTAGATGTTCCTCTTGCAAGTAAACGCTTATTACAGCAATTATTTAACCGCGAAAGTGATACCACTGAACTCAATGCTTATGTCTGGGCGTTTCGTGATATCACACGGCAACGCCGCACCCGGAAAAGATTATATCGTAATCAGCAATTCCTGACCCGCATACTGGAAAATTCTCCTCTAATTCTCTTTTCTACAGATATGGAAGGGAGAATTCTGTTTCTGGAAGGGCGACAGGGTAAATCTATTTTTGGAACCGATGATACAGCCAACCTGGTCGGACAAAACATCTTTGAAATTGAAACTAGTGTGATTGAATCCGACCTGAGAAAAGCCCTGACGGGGCAACCGGTAAGTAGCAGTGATGTCTATAATTCTGTGAGCGGTTTGTATTCTGATATAACATATTCACCTCTCATGGATGAAGACGATGAGCAAATAGGAGTTGTCGGCATTATTCAAGATGTTACTGCCAGGCACGAAGCAGGGAAAAAACACAAAGAACAGCAGGAGATGTTCAACCGGATTATTTTTCATGCACCGGTTCTCCTAATTGCTACTGATTTGGATGGTAATATCCGTTTTTCTCGTGGTAAATTATTAAACCGCTACAATATGCGACAGGCACAGGATGAAGGGTTAAATTTTTTTGAAATTTATGGATCTCACCCGATGGTTAATGATGTCCGGGCAGCAATAGAAGGGGACTTCGTTCGCAATACGCATGATTTTACAATGTTTCCACCAGGGGGCTATAGTGAAGTCTCCTGTGTCCCTATGCATGACGAAGATGGTAATATTAACGGAATGGTCGCGGTGTGTGTTGATGTTACCGAACAAAAGCAAGCTCAGATTGAGATTGACCGACAAAATCAATATTTAGACAAGGTCTTAAGTGATGCCCCGATTATCATGTTTGCTACAGATGCTGAAGGCATTATTACGCTTTCTCGCGGGGCAGGCTTGAACTTGTTTGATGTGGCGCAGAGTGAATTGGTTGGACAGACTATTTTTGATCTGGATCAATATCATCCTATTCAGGATGATGTGCGCCAGGCATTAGCAGGGGTTTCAGCTAACCGGATACATGAATTTGGTGATATTTACCTGGATGTTTATTGTACACCCTTATACGATCGGGACTCAAATATTAATGGCATGATCGGTGTCGGAATAAACGTGACGGATATCAAACGCGCCGAGGAAGTCATTAGGCAGGCACAGGAGTTACGTCAGGCGAAAGAAGCTGCCGAAGCTGCTAATATTGCCAAAACAACCTTTATTTCTAATATGAGCCATGAGTTGAGAACCCCGCTTAATTCAATCATCGGTTTTTCTCAATTTCTTGTGAATGATAAAAGTTTAACTCCCGATCAGCAGGAATATATTGCCCTGATCACCCGCAGCGGGGAACATTTACTGGGCTTGATTAATGATGTTCTGGATATGTCGCGCATCGAAACCGGTAAACTTGAACTCACACCGATGAATCTCGATTTGCATGAATTGCTGGAAGGCATTGAATCCATTTATCGGGCGAAAGCCAGCGAAAAAGGTTTAAGCTTTGATCTTCAGGTGGCAGAACTGGTACCGCGGTATCTGCATGGTGATCGTAATAAGTTGCGTCAGATTCTGATTAATTTGGTGGGGAATGCGATTAAGTACACAGACGACGGCGGGATTGGCGTACATGTGTGGATTGATGAACCGGAATTTGCGGATCAATTCAGACGCTATCATCTGTATATCGCTGTAGAAGATACGGGACCCGGTATTGCAGCAGATGAGATGAGCCTCTTATTTGACCCCTTCACGCAAACCCGTACCGGACAACAATCTGCCGGGGGTTCCGGTTTAGGATTGGTCATCACCAAACAATTTGTAGAATTGATGGGAGGTGATATCCGGGTCAGCAGCGAGGTAGGAAAGGGCACACGCTTTGAAGTTGATGTGTATCTTGACTATGCTTCTTCTGCCGAGCCTGAAAACAAGCCAAAACGTTATGTCCGTGGGATCGCAGGCGATAATGAATATAAAGTGCTGGTTGTAGATGATAAATGGGAAAACCGTTTAATGCTTGTCCGTACCCTAACAAAAGTTGGTTTCAGCGTTGAGGAAGCAAGCAACGGGCGTGAAGCTATCCAGAAATGGAAAGAATGGCAACCGGATTTGATCTGGATGGACATGCGAATGCCAATTATGAATGGTTATGATGCGACCCGCAAAATACGGACGATCGACAAGGGGGAAAGAGTTGTCATCATCGCTCTAACGGCAAGTGCCTTTGAACATGAACGGCGCGAAGTGCTCAATGCAGGTTGTAATGATTACATGTCAAAACCTTTCCGTTATGAAGAATTATTCAACAAGATGGAACATTATCTCGATATTGAATTCATCTATGAGGAACATGAAACAGAAGAGTTTGAAGCCCTTGATCAAACACAGGTCAGTCTGGGGTTATTACTCGCTGATCTGAATGAGGAGCTATTGAGAAAACTGAAATTTGCGGCGGGTAATTATAGCCCGGGGGATGTGCTTGCTGTAACAAAAGAAATAGCTCTGGAAGATCAGCTTGTAGCAGATCGTATTGAACAGTTAGTACAGAATTTTGATTTCGGACGCATCATAGATGCAATAGACTCATAGGGAGACTCTATGTTTGACCCGTATAAAAGTAATGCCAGCATCTTAATTGTAGATGATGAGCCTAACAATTTGAAAGTATTGCACAATTTACTATCCGGGAATGGATATGATGTCCGGGCTGCCCGCGATGGACATGCGGCTTTAGATGCTGCACGGACAACTTACCCTGACCTCATTCTGCTTGATATTAAAATGCCCGGTATGACAGGTTATGAAGTGTGTGAAGTTTTGAAGCAGGATTCTGCTTTAGCTGAAATTCCTGTCATATTCATCAGTGCTTTGAATAACGTAGGTGATATTGTGAAAGCCTTCGAGGTGGGTGGTGTGGACTATGTCACCAAGCCATTTCAGTTCGAGGAAGTTCTCGCACGGGTGAAGAATCATCTGACAATTGTTTATCAACAACGTCAATTACGATCGCAGAGTGAACAAATTGAAGTGATGCGCCAGCGCGATCAGAAACGCTTTAATAAGATTTCAGAGATGCGTGAGCAATTTATTCAAGCCGCGACACATGACCTGAAAAATCCATTGGCTGTTGTCATGGGCTGTGCAGACTTGATGGGGCGCATTGATGAAGTTCGTGGACATCCTCATTTACGGGAATGTGTTGATAGTATCGGTTCTGCCTCTAAAGAGATGATGCAGCTTGTAACAGGAATGCTTGATCTTGTAAAAATTCAATCTGCAATAACGCTCAATTTAGAGACGATAGATTTAGCGGATTTTGTAGGTGAAATTGTTGCAGCTTCCCGCATTCGAGCACAGGAACGCAATATCTCACTCCAATTAACAGCGGACAATACCCGCATTCCAGTCAGAATTGATATGCAATTGATACAGCGGGTTGTGGATAATCTCATCTCGAATGCGATCAAATATAGCCCTGATCATTCAAATATTGAAGTTATCACTTTAGTGGAGGACGATAGAGCAGTGCTTCATGTCGTTGATGAGGGATACGGCATAGTTCCCGAACATATCCCGCATCTCTTTAACCCCTTCTTCAGAGCTAAGAAATCGGATGGCGACCGCGAAATCGAAGGTACGGGGCTTGGCTTGTCCATTGTAAAAGAACTGGTTGAACAACATGGCGGACGTGTCAATGTAATAAGCACTCCCGGAGAAGGTTCGACCTTTAGTGTGTACCTGCGATTAGCTAATTGATTAAAAGTGGCACACCCTGTGTGTGCCTCTCTTTAAACTCCCCCGACCTGTATCATCAGATGCCCTAAACGAATTGTATCGCCGCTAATCAATTGCTTTTGACTTCCCGGGTTAATTTTCTCCTGATTGACCCATGTGCCGTTGGTGCTGTTTAAATCACGAATATAGTAGTTATCATTGTGATAGACAATTTGAGCATGAATGCGTGAAACACCGAGTAATTTTGCATGATGCGGGTTGAGATCAATCATCGGTTGTTCATCAGAATAGCTATCGCTGCGTCCCAGTGTCACCAGTGCAATATTTCTTAGTTCGATGGGCTCTTTGCTATCCGGGAGATAGAGGAAAACACAGGGACCTGTAAGAACTTCGTTCATGTTATTCATGGGATATTTAATCAGGTTGAGTGCGACATCTCCGAGTTTGCGTGTTTGACCCGGTTTGTTACGATCATGAAACACATTATCTGGATTGTTCGATTGTTGACGTGCGGCGACCATTTTTAATTCCCTCTTCTAATTTATGCTTTACATCATTGAAGAGAGTATGTCATTCGATGATAAGGACAGACTTGCTATTTTTAACAGAAATACATTAACGCCCTGAAATTGAGGCTTATACTCGCTTAATGTTAGGATAGGTGCTTCATATTCCTTTAATCATCTCTGATGTTATTTTGATGGAATTCAATTGTTTGTACTCAGATGGCAATGTCATCATGTAGGCATAGAAAACAAACAACAGAAAACAAGTAAAGGAAAATTTCACATGTTACGCATTGCTTTAGGTCTACTGGTTGTTGCACTGATCGCTGCATTTCTGGGTTTTGGTGGTCTTTCAGGTGTTGCTATGGAAGGCGCGGAATTGTTCTTCGTTGGCTTTATCATTTTAGCGGTACTCGGTTTGATCTTCGGCGGACGCCTGATTCGATAAATCACCTGTCTCAATAACAAAAGTCCCCTGCATCAAGGGGATTTTTGATTTAATGCTGGATTGTAGAACAAAAACGGGCAACCCCGTTCAGGATTACCCGTTGATAAAAAGCTGTGCAGAATGCCCTTATTCAAATGGTGTGCGAATTTCAAGCGAAATGGTCAGTTCGTCATTTTCCAGCGATACTTCAGTGAATGTAATCGTTGCTTCACTATCTTCGACTTCACGGGCGGCTTCTGCCAGACCATCTGCCAGTTCAGTTTGAGCACGGTCAATCAAATCTTGATCGATGTTACATTCAGCACTGATGTCTGTCATTTCGACATTGATGAAGTCTGTTTCGCTTATTCCCATGACAATCGTGACACTCCCATCGGCACGGCTGTTATCCGCACAGAGAACGTCGCCACTGATGACCATCTGTCCATCCTGAATATCAAACTCAGCATTGCGGATGAAATCGGTATTTTCGAATTCTAATGTGGATGAATCCCCTTCATTGAGCAATTGTTCACTCAACGAAAAACTCGTTTGCACAACCAGTTCACCATCTTCTGTGTTGATGTCAATAGATGCACTACAGGCAACCAATACCAGCGCGAGTGTTGCGATTCCGATTGCGGTTAATAGCTTTTTCATGATTTTCTCCCTCATAAAATATGATCTTGCGTCAATCACCTATACGCGGAGAAGAAATGCCTGTTGTAATGTCCCGGTGGCTTTTATGAGTTTTTTATAGGTTCATAGTGATGTTAACATTTCAATTAACATGAAGGCATGACACATCATGCCCCTACGTTCACAAAATTGTCGATGGTAGTGGTTTTGCGTGCCAAACCTGTTTATCTAAAGCTAGTTTCTATGAGCCCAACGCGCTTTCAACCATCTGAATAATGACCTGTGGACTGGCGCTGTAGACCTGCTGCCCGTTGACGAACCAGGTCGGCGTGCCACGAATTCCGGCTGCTTCGGGGCGTTCCATATCATATTGAACTGTGTTGTGATGGGTGTTGGCATCAACACAGCTACTCAGTGCATCGCCATCAATAAGCGGGTCAGCCGCAATCACCAGGTCAACCGCAGCCGATTGATTGGTGCGTCCCTGAACCGTGTCTTCAAATAAACTATCATGAGCTATCCAGAAAGCCTCGTTACTCTGATCAAGCGCACATTGGGCGATTTCAGCCATTGCCTGTGACCAGGGCGGGTCGATAATGGGCATATCACGATAGACGAATTTCACCTGTCCCGGGAATTGCTGCAAAATATCATCTACGATTCCAGCGTTATGCCATTCACGGCAAGCATGACAGCCAAAAGCACCATATTCCACAATAGTGACAGGTGCATCAGGATTGCCTAATACAGGGTCAAGTTCCAGGCGTTCGAATGCAACATCAGGGGCATTTGCGGGACTGAGACTGAAATAAGCAATCACAGCGAGAAGCACAATACCGATGAGGACTGCGCCAACCTGTATCATTTGTTTTTGCTGTTTTTCCTGTGAACGGGCTTTTCTGCGTTTTCTGATACTTTCTTTATCGCGTTTGCGACCTGCCATATGATATTTCCCTTTTGGAGATGACTGTATATGGCACTATGATGGCGTGATTATCTTGTGAATGTATAACAATAGGGATTAGTCAATATGGTCGCGGGCTTTTAACCGATCGAATATTTTTTGATCAACAGGCGATGTCCGATGTTTATCTCTGGAGGTGAACCAACCTATTTCTTCTATTTCAGAGGCGGGAGTCAATTCACCATCATAATCTGCTGTATAACAGGTCATTTTGACAATAATGCCCTCTGCTTTGTTATGAGCCTGTGCTTCGAATGTGCCGATATATTCAATCGTCTCAGGCTTTAGCATGACGGTGAGTTCTTCTTGAACCTCACGGATTAGAGCCTGGTGGTCGTTTTCTGTGCCTTCACGTTTGCCGCCGGGGATATAGAATGTGTCCTTAATCCCTCTTGAGCGTGTCACTAATATTTGCCGATTCACGATTTTGATATAGGCGAGTTTATCAATAATTTTTTCGGGCATGATTACTTAATCCCCGTAAATGATGGTATCGGGATTGGCAGATGACCAGGCAAACCAGAAATGGGTGTAGCAGTGATAATCATACAGGGTTTCGCCTTCATAGTCGCCAGAAATCGCTTCCCCGAAGATATTCCATTCACTATCGGTTTGATTGTCGTAGATGTGTCCGTTTTCATAGCGGAAGGTCAAAATTTCATCGTTGAGTTCACGCCCGTAAACGGCTGCCTGTCCCACATTTTCGGTATTGATGGCTGTTTCTGCGCGAGGTTGCCAGAAAACCACGACTGCCCGTCCTTCAATTTCATGGTTGATGACTCCGGCAGCACTCAATAACTCGAAAGGATAAGCAATCGGTATCCCGTTGATCGTGGTTGAAAGTACCCGTTCCATCGCATCCAGACGCGGATCGTAATTGATGTTGGATAAAATCGGTGAACTGCTATTTTGATAAGCATCATAAGGCGACATGGCATAGTTAATATCCGGGTGTTCAGCGTCGCCCGAAAGTACATCACCATCAGGATAATGACGGGCATAACTATTGAATCCGACAATCTGTGAGGGAATAACATCCAGACGTTCGCCTGTCATATCTCCGACAACGGCTTCCCCTGTGAATTGAAACCACCAGCTTTCTGTCAAATCATCGTACATCAGGAAATTGTTGCCGTAAAAATTGCCACTGACGCCCATGCGTAAGACCTGCCCATCGACTTCACGACGGTAAATGACCGCGCTATCGCACATCGGACAGAAGGTCACGGCAATCGCCACATCGCCTGCGTAGTCGTTAACCACTTCGTGAATGGTGAGGATGTTGAGGGGATATGCCCGTTCGACACCATCATAATCGAGCACGAGTACGGGGTCATAGTCGCGAAAGAGGGATTTTGCAGTATCAACACTGACGAAGGTCGGGCTATCAATCGGCACGATACGGGTATCACGCGCTGTGCCACCTGAAACAATCTCGTCGGGCGGCACAGAGTATACATCGAAATTGGTGTCCCAGTACGATTGTGCGACCTGCCATCGTGACCATAAGAATACTGCCCCGATAACCAGGGCGAGTACCATCATGCTCACAAATATTGCATCGCTATATTTTGCTAACTTTCTCACAGAGTGCCTTTTGCCTGCTAGTTATTATTATCAATATAATTGCGCTCTATATGAATGATATTTTGCCACAATTCTTCCGGTGGTATATCTGCGTAGCCACAATCCTGAGCATCATTGACTTCAATTACAATCCATTGTCCATCTATTTGTTGACCTACATCCACCACCAGAAAGGGCACAGGTAATGCTGCCGCTGCCCGTTTAGCTACGGCAATTGCATCGACTTTTTCATTTTCTGTCCAGTCATATGAAGGAACATTCATCCAGTATCGTCCACTGCCAACCAGATGCCCGCGCCACCAGAATGTGCGAAACTCAAAAGATGCTGGAATTGAATCACCGTCTACATCGGCAACTTTACGTAAGGGTATAAATTCACGACATATAAATTGCTGCTGACCTAACACCGGATCATTAGTATAGACCTGTTGTACCCGTGCATAATCATCAGCATTTTCAATAATTGATAGTTGTTTACTGTGGTATTTCGTCTTTTTTGCGCCCCTGATAAACACGGGAAAACCAAAATTATCTATGATTGTTTCTACATCTGGAACTTCATCAAACCATCTACTCTGCGGCGTTAAATCTGGAATATATGGATACCATTCTGGCAAGGCTGTACATAATTGATGGGTCTCAGGATTATGGATTAACTCAATGCCATCCTTGAGCAAATCTTCATAAAATAGCTTATAGTATACCCTCGGTCCTGCCCGTGATATCACCATGCAAGAATCCGGTAATTTTTCTGGTGACTGACAGCGAAAATACTTTTGAAAATCAAAGTTATAACTTTGCTGAATATTCTTGCTTAAGACACACAATGTCTCTTCTACAAAGAATAAGTCCAGATTTTCGCTTCGTAAAACTGACATCTATGTCTCCAAATTGATTAGCAAACTCTGCCAGAAGGAATTGTTTCAGGCAGTTTGACTGTCTCATCATTATAGGATGAAAATTCGTTTTGCTGTTTACCAATGTTGTGTCATCTTACATTCCAAAAATTAATCGGGCGTAGCGTGCTACGCCCCTACTACATATACTGATCTATTCTGCATCTACACCATAAATTTCGGTTTCGGGATGGAATGCTGCCCATGCGAACCAGTAGTGCGGCGCAGCGACGAGTAATCGCAATTGTGTGCCTTCGAGTTCGCCGGATGTTGCCTCGCCAAAGAGATTCCATGTGCTGCCTGTTTGATCGTCAGTCAGAATGGCGTTCTCTGCATCCCATGTGAATGTTAACACTGTGCCATCTTCAAGGGTGCGATCATACAGTGCGGCTGTGCCAACATCACGTCCATTGTCGATTGTGCCTGTATCGAGTGCACTCGCAACACCCGGTTGCCAGACTGCAACAACGTCTGTTTCACCTAAAGTATCGTTGATGACAAATTCTTCCTGCAATGTACTGAATGGATATGCCATCAGCACACCGTCAAGGTCTACTGCGAGAACCCGTGAGCGTGAGGGTAAACGCGAGTCATAGTCACCGCGATATAAACTTGTCACGCCACCGCGTCCATCATCCAATCCGACATAAGGATTCTGACCATAATTGCGACCCCATCCTGTATTCAGGCTCATGACCAGTCCATCGGGGTATTGTTCCGCAAATTGACCGAAACCAATGACCTGCGACGGAATGACTTCTAATAGAGTTTCGTTGTAATGACCGACAATGCCTTCTCCGGTAAATTGTTGCCACCAGCTTTCTGTCTCACGGTCAAACATGACCATATCACTGTTACGGAGCAAGCCGGACACACCGAATGTCAGAACCTCATCACCCACACGGCGATCATAGACGATGCTGCTATTGCAAAGCGGGCAGAATGTCACTGCAACAGGTACGCCGGAAATTTCATCATTGGCGATTTCATGCCACATCAAGATTGCCTGTGGATAGGCACGGGCTTCCCCATCAATTTCGACAGCAATCACAGGCGATTGTTCGACCAGCCAATCCTGTGCTTCTTCGACAGTATCCATTTCCGGGTTATCGACCGCCGGAATGCCATCACGAACCTGTCCACGTAAAACAGTATTTAAATCAATTGAAATATTGCAAAAATCAGTATTGTTCCATGTCGGGCTGTAAATATCCGGTACACAATTTTCACCTGTTGTCTGAGCGCCTGTGAGCAATGATGGTAAAAAAGTGAATGATGCAACGATTACCCCGACAGGGACGACGAAATAGAGCAGTCGTTTCATTTTTATGAGCCTCCCGATAGATTCTTTGATCGCAAACAGCATAAAAATACGATATTACGGACAGATTACATTTTTAGAACAAAGATTTAAGAATTACACAATCAATTTAGGCTTGAGATGTAACAGCCCACAAACAAAACCTTCTGATTCAGTTCGCTGGACAAAACATTACAAACCGTATTAAAATATATACAATCTATAGTAATGTAGGCGCTTTCATGATGAGTATTTATTTGAACTGGTATGACGAAAACGAGCGTGAACTGCACATTCAATTTGATGGGATGTGGACACTGGATGATTTCCAGGACATGATTTTTAATGTAGACGCAATGATTGGCTCAAAGCCTCATGTTGTCCATGTGATTGCAGATTTTACAAATAGTGCGCCACCTTCGACTGCGATTTTGCCCGGAATCGCTATAGCCGTGCGCCATATGAACATGAACTTCGGTGTTGCGGTTATCCTTAGTCAAAATGAATTAGTGAATCAACTTGTGCAAACAGCCACATCAATGCACCCTGTATTACGGCAACGGGTCTATGTCGTCAATTCGCTTGACGTTGCAGGGCGTATTATGTCGCACTACGAAAAACAGCGTCGTGTGAGTGTTTAAGCGCGGTGATAGAGTAGCTTAAAGACCATCTCGCCCAATTCGGTTGCAGAATAATTGATTTCTCCGGCGAACCATGCGCGGGTCAGCGATAAGACCGCGCCGGATGTAAAATGCGCCATCACATCCACAGGTAAATCCATCCATTCTCTGTACATGATGTTATTCTGATTCAACGAATAGAAAAATCCCGCCAGATTGTGCCGCGCAATATCCGCCCACAGTGCATTACTTTGATTCCCCTGCAAATGTTTGAAAAGCGGCTTAAAGGTCTCCAGATGTTGAAAAGCTGCAATCCATGCGCGTTTTTCACGTTCCGGCGACTCATACTGATTCAGAATTTCTTCGATTTCCGCGTACAATCCCTGGCTGATTTCACGGAAAATGTGTAATAAAACAGCATCAACACTCTCAAAATAACGGTAAAATGTCCCGCGCCCGATGTCAGCACGGTCGGCTATGCGGCTGATATTGAGTTTGTCGTAACCGATTTCACGGATAAGGTCTACCGTTGCGTCAACAATCCGGTTGCGGGTGCGATTTCTTGCGTGTTCATAGGTGTTTATAGACATTTTGACCAAAATCGTACAATTTTACAGACTATGTTCGATATTGATACACTAATTGTACAAATTCGGGTAGGGCGCAACATGTTGCGCCCCTACTTCTCTCAAATTATAAAAAGGCACGGACAAACAATGAAAGCAATCATCATCGGCGCGGGAATCGGTGGTTTGACCACAGCTATCGCGCTCGAAAAACAGGGTATCGACATTGAAATCTACGAAAAATCAGATGCTATTTCTGCTGTCGGCGCAGGATTATCCCTCTGGAAAAATGCGATTTTCGTTCTGGAAGCACTCGGTTTGAAACATGAATTACAGCAACATGCCATCGCAGCAGGGGAAGGGGCAATTCGCTCTCATACCGGGGATGTTTTAGCGTCGATGTCACAGGAAGGAGCTGAGGTCATGACGGTCGTTGTGCATCGGGCAGATTTACATGAGATGCTGCATCGTGCAATTCAGACTCCGATTCAACTAAGCAAAACTGTGACGCACTATCAAAACACGGGAAACGGTGTCATCGCCTATTTTGACGACGGCACAATCGCAGAAGGGGATATTCTAATTGCGGCTGATGGGATTCATTCTCCGATACGTCAGCAGATGTTCCCCGATGCACAGCCAATCTATTCGGGATATACCGCCTTTCGTGCTGTGGTGGATTTTGAGCATGCACGACTCAAAGGCGTATGGGGAGAATCATGGGGGATTGGTTTGCGTTTCGGGATTACATTGCTCTCCGGGAATCGGGTTTACTGGTTCTGTACCGATAATGCACCTGCCGGACAACGCTATCAACCTGTCGAGGCGAAACAGTATATCGAAGGCTTGTATGGCGATTGGCATGACCCGATTGCAGACCTTATCCGTGCAACGCCTGTTAGTGCTATCCTTCATCATGATATTTACGACCTTGCGCCTTTATCATCATGGCAGGATGGACGGGCTGTATTGCTCGGGGATGCGGCTCATGCGATGACACCGAATCTCGGTCAGGGCGCATGTCAGGCAATTGAGGATGCTTATGCGCTGGCACATTGTCTGGCAAATTCGAATACAGTTGAACAGGGGATTGCCGATTATCAGGCTGTACGATTACCCCGTGCGAAACAAATCGTGCAACAATCACGACAAATCGGCAGAGTCGGGCAGTTAGATAATGCGATTATCTGCTGGATTCGCAACCAGGCTGTGAAACTCGTGCCATCAGGGATACGAAATCAGGGAATCAATCAGGTGGCTGCTTATGACATCAACCGGATACAGGTAAATCATAATATTGCTGGATAGCTTTAGCCGCTTCCTCCGGTTGGAGCTTGCCAGTATCTATACTTAAATGCTCTCTATCCGGTACGACTGAAAAGGTCTCGCCCATACTCTCTAACTTCCTGTTGAGACCTTCAATGGTGGAGAGCTTGTTATACTGTTTGCGATCTTCATTCGTAACCCGACGGGCTAACTCTGCATAGTCACAAAACAGGCGCACGAATAGCATTTCCCCGTTATTCCTGTGCATGAGATTTTCGTAATCCATGACCGCTGGAAGTAGTGTTGGACGATAAACGCCGGTCATAATCATGCCCTGAACATCCGATTGTGCGGCGGCTTCAATTAAATCGACCCGGATTTTATGTAAGGTGCGATAGTAATCCTCTGTCCCGAATTCAAAAATAGCTGTCACGACATTAATCGTCAGGTGATTGTGAAAGAGCTTGAACCCGGTGTGCTTTGCTAATGCTGTCGCAACAGTCAATTTTCCAACAGCCGGAGGACCATAAACCAGAATGAATTTCAACAAATTGCTCCTGGAGAGATGAGTAAACTATGTCCATTGTATCCAATGTAATTGACAGAGAAACCGCCCACATCTTTATAGATGAGGAAGGCTGCTCATTTGTCCGAGGTTGTCCAATTTTTGACTTCAGGTTCTTTCTCATCCTTTATGATCATTGACCGTACAAAGTTTGCAACCGCAACGGCTACAAAAAAGGGGACGATAAAGAAAATAGTATTAGGGCGTTCACTGGAAGCACTAAAATCAACATTAAATATCATAATAATCCCGACAAACAGGAGACCAAAAACTGTCAAAAATACCACTCCTGCAACAATATTCGCCAGGCAACCTTTTCCACGTTTCATAATTTGACCATTCGCTTAAAAAGATAATATTTAAGATGTATTATAGCATAATTTAGTATTCTGTATATTTCGTTCACACTATCAATGATTTGTACTAACTATGTCCATTGTATCCAATGTGATTGACAGGGAAAACATCCTGCGCCATGATACGCGCATTCTCAAATACTATTTCAGGAATGCACGATGTACTTTCCCCGTAAACGGAAATTCTGGTCAGTTGCAATCGGACACCTCACGAATGACATTTTTATGGCATCGGGAACGATTTTGCTAACTTATCTCAGTGGCACGATTTTGCCGATGAGCAACACACAAATTGGTCTGGCTGTGGGCGTTAAGAATTTTGCCGGGGCACTGACTCAACCGTTTTTCGGCTTACGGGCAGATAAAACTGGCGGGCGTGGTATCGGTGCCGGGGGATTAGCCTGGGTTGTTGTGATGTATATGGTGGCACTGTTAGCTGCTATCTACACCGGCAATTACTGGCTGATGTTCATTCCCTTTGTTCTACAGGGATTTGGTAGTGCTGCATTGCATCCCGTTGGCGCATTACACGCTACAGAATCCGAATCCGAACGGGCAGCAACTGCTACGGCTTATTTCTTCCTGATGGGACAGGTCGGATTAGCATTTGGTCCCGTGCTGGTTGGCGCTTTATTGACATTAACGACCATCGAATACGGCGGATGGGTTGGATTTCCCGCCGGGGATGGTTTTCAGACCAACTTCTCGCCGATTTTCCTGATGGGATTGTTTGCGATTCCTGTCATTATTTTGATGTTCACAGGGATTCCGGCGAATCGTGAGAATGATGACTCCGGTGAGTTTGTCAAAGAAAAAGTCAAAGTCGATCAAAAGCAGAAAATATCCTGGAAACCCTTTATTGTGATTGCAGTGATGGTTCTGTTCCGTTCGTTGGGGCAACCCGGCTCAGTCGATTTCATTCCACTATTATTCCAGCAAAAGGGATGGACACCTGCTGAATATGGCGCGATTGTCAGTTCATTCTGGATAGCCTCTGCGATTATGGGGGTTGTTTTTGGTAATCTGGCAGACCGCTTTGACCGTCGCCTGGTGGTGATGCTCAGTCTGGTTTTGTCTGCTCCGGCATTTTTCTTCCTGCCTGTATTAGATGGCTATGGTGCGTTTGCACTATCCATTATTGCCGGGGGATTGAGTGGCGGCTCACATAGTATCATTGTTGTTCTGGCGCAGGAACTGATTCCGGATAGCAAAGGCTTTGCGACCGGGGCGATTCTCGGCTTCATCTTCGGCTCGGGGGCATTAGGCAGTATTGCTATTGGTATGGTATCCGATGCGGTTGGCTTATCGCTCACATTCCAGATGGTCGCGGTGACTATTTTTATCTCGGGCTTATTGGGCTTGCTTCTCCCGAAACGTGCTGCCGGATAAGACAGTCGGTTTATTCAAGCGTAAGTGCGGGTCAGCATTATAGACTGTGTGTATCACTGTAAAATACACATGGAGCAATAACATGCGCTACGCTGATTTTGACAATCCTGTTGTCCAGGAAAAAGCACATCTACTGGCAGAGAACACCTCATCAACGGCTGAAATCGTATCCAACATTTTCCATTACGTGCGCGATGGCATTCAATTTGCCTTTCACCCTGAAATTGACCAATTGTCAGCATCCGAGATAATCAAACGCAGGGCGGGGCAATGTAATAATAAGAGCATTGTCTTTCTAGCTTTGTGCCAGGCTTTGGAGATTCCGGCACGCATTCACTTTTCAGATATTGACCGCAACATCCATCGTGGGTTCATTCCGGTGATCGCTCTGCCATTTTTCCCCGATAAAATTTCTCATAGCTGGCTTGAAATCGAAATTGATGGTCGCTGGCATCGTATTGATTCGTATATCAATGACCTGGATTTGTTTTATGCCGGACGTGCTGAAATCATCAAACGCGGATGGGATACAGGTTTCTCGGTGGCTGACCCTGAAAATGCTGTTGCTGAATTTTCCCTGGACAAAGAAAATTTCGTTCAGATGGCAGCAGTCACAAAAGAGCATGGTAGCTATACCGATCCCGCAGACTATTTTGAATCCAATTTGTATCAAAATCGTAAAACCGGGATTCGTAAAATTCTCGGTGGATTGGTTATGCGTGAGATGAATCGGCGGGTGAAACATATCCGGCAGGCATATCAGCAGCATGTAGCTACAACAGGGTATAATAGGAAAATATCTGCTACAAATTGATCAATTGCCTATGAGCCTTGCTTATCTATATGCTTATTCAGATTTTGTCGCATTGCTGAGTCCGGCGCTGGATGTTGAAAACCATGCCCACCATGCCATGCAGATTGCGATTGGTCTGGATGGCGACATTCAAGTGACATCAGATACCCGTTCAATCTCAGGAACGGGTATTTTCATAAAACCTGATGTATCGCATCAACTGGATAGTAGAGGCGGGCGAACAATCAATATCTTGATTCACCCCGAAAGTATCCCCGGACAGGCACTCACACACAATTTATTCACGCAAGAATCAACTGGTATACTGAAAAACATACCCGATTTTCCCGCTAACTTAGATTGTGATAGCCTCAAACAGTTTGCAATATCGCTCTGGTCGCCATTTTTGCCGGATGAAGAAAAGCCGAAAATCATGGATTCGCGTGTGCGGGAGGCATTGGACACGATCAAAACCTTGCCGGATATGAAAATTTCAGTTGATGAGCTTGCAGAAACTGTTCATCTGTCGGCGTCCCGTTTTATGGCATTATTCCGCGAAAGTACCGGAATTGCTCTGCGGCGATATTTGCTCTGGCGACGTTTACTTGTGGCATTCGATTGTATTATTAAAGGGCAATCGTTCACCGATGCAGCCCATAACAGTGGCTTTGCCGATTCCGCCCATTTGAGCCGGACGTTTAAGCGTATGTTTGGCTTGACCCTGCAAACCGTTTTCTATGAGGGTGGCTTCGTTCAAGCGCATCTCTGCGGGGACATTTCCCATCTTTAATTCAAGCTTACAATCTTACATTCAGACTTACAGCGATTGTTTGCCTCATGCAAAATCTTTCGGGCAGGCACAAAATGCGATATAGTCAGGTTGTTAAGATATTGTATGGACAATCAGGCTGCCAGGACAACATCTCAGGAGATACAGGCGTGCCAGTCAGTTTTCAGCGCTATAACGAGGGTGTTTTTACCTGTGGTTTGGAATTACGTATTATAGAGACGGATGCGCGTAAGTGGGCAAAAATGAGCAAAGACTATGCCTACACAGAAGTGTATCCGATTGTGGCAATTCTTGATGTCACGAAAGCCAGCTATGTGACGGCAGCCGCCCGGCAGATATTATCACGGGCAAGCGATCATCACTATATTCATGCGGTTGCGGTCGCTGTGGATGATTTTCTCGTTGAACAGCACATGCGCCTGACTGCCATGCTATCCTCCAGCAAAAATATTGAAGTATTCACCTCGCTTGACGAAGCCCATAACTATGCTGAAAATCATGCCAGACTATTGCGCGATATTCATGGAGTGATGCCCGATGCCTTTTGAAATAAATGCAATTCCTGTCGAATCGTATGCTGGCGTGACGATACAAAATCAACTTGCGGGAGAAGGCAGTCAGCGATTGGTTGTGTTACTGCCCGGTGTTGGTTATACAGTCTATTCGCCTTTATTTCACTATTTGCGGACAATCATATTGTCAAAGGGTGATGATGTGCTATCCGTCAAATACGGGTTTCAGGTCGCACAAACCGATTATTCCCCGATGAATCAAGCAGAAATTACTGCCGAATCACAGAAGGCAATCGAAGGGGCACTATCCAGAGGCTATGATGATTTAGTGATCATCGGCAAATCTCTTGGCACACCGATGGCGGCAGTTTTTGCCAATCACTTTAAACAATGCAGCAAATTACTCCTGCTGACACCGATTCAAAAATGTCATGATATGGTCGAACGCACCCCGACACTGGCTATCATTGGCACAGAAGATAAATGGTATAACGAAACAGCGATAAACGATTCGATGCTCGTCAACTGGAAAATCTACGAGGGCTTGAATCACTCGCTGGAGGTTCCCGGCAACGCCATCGCCTCAATACAGGTGATGCAGATTGTCATGCAAGCCTGTAGCTATTTTCTCTACGATGGATAATTTCGCGGACAGGTAGAAACCTGTCCCTACTAAGAAATATACCGCATTTGTAGGGATGCGCTTCTGCGCGTCCGGGATGTAATAATGTCTATCCCCTGACACCTGCAACAGGCACTTCTTTTGTCATGCAATGAACCGCACCACCACCATTGATTCCCACCGTGCTATCAATAGGAACAATCGTATAGCCAGGCATATTTTCTTCATAGAGACGGAGGGCTTCGTCATCGGTTTTGATGCCGTAGACAGGCACTAAAACCTGATTATTGACCGTCAGCGAATTGGTATATGCGCGGCGAATGGTGAAATTAATCCAGTTGAGATAGAGCGGGGGTGTCGGTAATTCGACGATGTTGTATGGATTGCCTTTTGCGTTGGTCTCACGCTCAAATTGACGTTTTACTTTGCGAAGAACTTCTTCTGTGCTGAATGATTCGGCTTTACTGAGGAAAACCCTATCTTCCGACGCGAGTTTCACCAATAAATCGACATGTCCGGTTTCTTCCAGCGTCAGGCGCGGGGTAATGATCGCTTTCTCAAAATGAAAAATCTCATGCAAATAATCCAGCATCGTATCGCGGGTGTAATAACGATTGCTATAGAAAATCTGACTCGACATGATGAGCGTTCCCTGTCCATCGCTCCATAGATTGCCGCCTTCGGTATGTAAATTAAGGGGTTGGACAGCGATGTCGTGATGTGCTGCCCAGCTTGCGCCCATGCCATTATCATCTTGCTGCGGATATTGTGGTAGAACGTCATAAGTTGAATTGATAGCAACTAATTTCCCGTCATCAGCAACGCCCATCATCGGTCCATAATCACGAATCCAGATGTCATTGGTACTCAATACCAGAAATTGCACATTATCCATATTGGCACGTCCACGTTCTTCAAGGTAGACCGCAATCGCCCGTGCCCATAAGTCCGTTGGTGCGAGAATCTCCGCAATCGCCACCTGACTCACAGCTTCTGCCATCTGAGCGTGCATCTGCCACATTTTCGGGTACATGCGACCCCAGCTAATCAACACACGCTCTGTCTGTTCCCATTGGGCGGGCATCCGTACCGGAGAGCCATCGTGCAAACGGGGTTCAGCATCATGATTTGCTGTTTCGATTTGTACTTCCACGCTATAAATTGCATTACTCAAACTCTGTAAATCCACGCCGGGGATGATGTCCCAATCTGCCATGAAACGCGCCATTTCCTGCGGGGATTGCGGCGCACGTTTATCGGCGTAGACAGGCGAAAAATGATTAAACACTGTCTCTACAAAGGGTTTGATAGTAGCAGGCACATCCCGTCGCCACAGGGGATAGATAATGGATTCAAAGCGGAAAAATTTGTTCAGCATAGTGTCCTCATGTGTGTGATTGACATGCTGCTAACGATACCACAAATGACCTGTGTACTTCTATATTTTTAGATGTTTTGTACAGCAGGATTCCATTTGTGACATTGCTACCCTGAATTCGATTAATCTGTCATGAGTTTAGAAAACCTTATGGGATAAAAACTGTATTTGCGAGTAATATACGGATGATTGTAACGGTAGTTATTTTAGAGTGAGAAGTAAGCATATGCCTATCAAAACAGAACGAATTGCTCTTGGAATCTATTGCAATACCTGGCAGGGACATGTCACTGCTGATGAAGCTGTGAGAGCATTTAACCTGGAAACAAAGCTAATGGAAGCCGATGGTCAGACAAAACGGGTCAGCATCATCCACGGTGAAGAAATTCGCACCTTCCCGATGAATGTGATGAAACTCAGCAAAATTGTATCTTCCGATGTCGTTGCAACGATTGTTCATAAAGTACCCCGTACAGCCCGCACCGTCGGAGAAATTATCGGGTCTATTGCGAAAACCAATGTTGAATTCGAAGATGACTGGGATAAAGCTGTTGCAAAAGCGCAGGAACTGCTGAAAGAGCATTCTCAAGTATAGCGATTACTTTTCCCTCTTAAAACTGAATTCTAACAGTTTCTTTGTGAAAAATCTCTGAAATAGTCGTTAGGATAGTAATATAATCTAACCAACTGGTTTCAGGATACTATCACTATGCCAATTCAAACCGAACGCTTTGCACGCGGCATCTATTGCCATCACTGGAAGGGACATGTAACAGCCGATGAGGTTGTACATGCCTTTGAGATGGAAAAAAAGTTGGGTGATGCCGACCATTGTAACAAATACATCGTCATTCTCGATGGCGAAGAAACCCGCACAATTCCGTTCAATCTCGCGAAATTGTCCGGTGCATTTTCAGGGGATGAACTGATTACCCTGGTTTACAAAGCACCGTCTATTGGACAAAAATTAGGGGAAATTATAGGCGCGATGGTCAAGTTACCCTTCGAATTCTATGACGATTGGGATGAAACACTCGCCCGCGCCCATGAACTGATCGAACTGAACGAAGCTATTGTTTTTCGCTCAAAATCCGCATGATTTGCTCCAGATGATTGCTATCATGCCAGACCGTCAAAAATAGCTGATCATGCAATGTGAATTTGCCGCGTGTCGGGTGGACTGCCGGACGTTCCCAGTCTTCCCCGTCACGCTCTTCCAGAAATGCCAGATGTTCTTTGCGTAATGCTGTCCAGTGAGAAAGCACCATTGCCGGATTATCATCATTGTAGTTCAACTCATCTGCCAGCGCATCGGGGTCAGGGAAGGGCAAAGCCGGATTATCTTCAAAAACAGTCATCTTAGCCCGTTCTAAAAACAATTCCTCAAAATCGCGTAGATGACACATCACCTCTAACACTGTCCAACCACTACCACCATCGCGATAGCCTTTAATCGTTTCTTCAGACAAGCGTTGAATCGTATTCTTGTAAATCGAAATATTTTTTTCCAACTGACTCAATTGCCAGCCACGAATTGCATCAATGAGCATGATTTCCTCCCATAATAATCATTACTGGCGATTATCTTATGTTGCGGCGCAATTTCAAGCAAGAGTGCTTGTATTAATGGAATAAATGTTCTAAAATTGATGTATTACCATTTCAGGAGATTATCATGCACGCAAACGATGAAATTGTGGAAATTCCAGAGAACCGCATCAAATTTTTCGGGACAAGAGGCAGAATGTTGTTGCCATCCCCAAAGAGTATTGCCGCGATTGTTGAAAAAATCCCGCCAGGGCAAATCATCACCACCGGATTATTAAGAGAGCGCCTCGCAACACAATTTGAGGTTGAAGGCGTGTGTCCTGTTACCACCAAAAAATCACTGGTCGTAATAGCGAATGATGTTGATAGCACTGTCCCGTACTGGCGTGTGATTAATCAGAATGGAAATGTGATTTCCAACTTAGCAGATAGCGCTGATAAATTACGCGAAGAGGGCATATCGATTGCCGCAGATGGCAAAAAAGTCAGCGATTTCAAAATTCATATCACGAATTTCGATTGACGTAGACAGACATAATCTTTGATAACGGCGCATTAGCAGTGAATCTCCTGATTGGTAGACTCACTGCTCATGAAATTACTTAGCGGATACTATCGCCCCATCCGCCCCATGTATAAGGCTCACCGTGACACCAGTGTTTCGCAAACCGCATGGTGTAGAGTTCTATCTCTTTTTCACTGAATTGTTGATAACTATAGAGCATTCCGATTTGTGCCGGACGGTCATTGTCTGCACGTAAAAGCATTTTGATGTGCTCACCCTCCATGCGGGTATCGACAACGGTAACATTTGCCCGTTTTGCTGCCCGACCAATTGCATTCAGTGCGAGTGTTTTATTCATGTTGACCATCCTTACATAATCGAATATACATTTATAGGTCTTTTGTGACCCTTTGTAGTTATATTGATAATGCTGGTTATTTCAACTGGAAAATTGGACTTATGCAGTCATTTTCTGTCCAAACATCTGTGCTAGAATATGGCTTTCAATGGAAAATCCTGCCATAGAGGTCACATGGAAAAAGCCAAAAATCCAGAAAATCATGCTTTTTTAGACAAACCGAACCACACTCTGATTGCGCTTTCAATTCCGGTCTTATTTTCACTGGTTGCTGAGCCGATTACAGGTCTGGTGGATACGGCATTTATCGCAAGATTGGGCGCAACACCTCTGGCAGCACTGGGTGTCGGGACAGTGGCACTTTCCAGCACATTCTGGATTTTTAATTTTCTCGGTATCGGCGCACAGACCGAAGTCGCACACAGTCTCGGACGAAAAGATAGTCACGGTGCGAGTAAAGCCGCAAGTCTGGCGATTGTGCTGTCGATTTTATTCGGCGGGTTGATGTTTCTACTGGGCTTCCCGATTTCCACACAGATTGCACAATTACTCGGTGCAGAAGGGGATGTTCTGGCGAACGCGACACAGTATATTCAGGTGCGATTGTTTGCTGCTCCGGCGGTATTGATTACCTTTACCGGATTCGGTGTGTTGCGCGGTATGCAGGATATGCGAACCCCGCTCTGGATTGCGACAGGAATTAATGTGTTGAATATTGTGCTGGATTATCCGCTCATTTTTGGTTTCGGCGCGATTCCGGCGATGGGTGTGGCGGGGTCGGCTCTGGCAACCGTGATTGCACAGTGGCTCGGCACTATCTGGACATTATGGGCTATCGGGAAAAGATTGGGTTACACCCGTGATATTCACTTTGCAGAAGCTATCAAACTAATTCAAATCGGTGGCGATTTATTCATCCGAACAGGCTCACTGGTATTGTTCATACTCTATTCCACCCGTGTTGCGACACAAATCGGTGTTGAAGCGGGGGCATCCCATCAAGCGATTCGACAGGTCTGGTTTTTCTCGACACTGGTGATGGAAGCTTTTGCTGTTACGGCACAGAGTCTGGTGGGATATTTCCTCGGCTCGGAGGATGTTCCGACTGCGCGACGGGTATCACTGTATAGTACAGTCTGGAGTATTGGTACGGGTGTTGTTTTAGCGGGGGCGATGTTACTGAGTACCGATCTTGTGATAGCGGCATTTGTCCCTGAAACAGCTGTGCCTGTATTCATGGGCGCATGGATTGTAGCATCTGTGTCGCAACCTCTGAGCGCAGTCGCTTTTGTCACCGATGGCATTCACTGGGGAACAGGTGATTATCGTTACATGCGGAATGGCATGGTCATTTCAACTCTGATAGCAGCGGTCATGCTCTATAGCATCAATATCACGGCAGCAAATGCTTTCATGATGGTCTGGATAGCGCAGATCGTCTGGATTTTCGTGCGCTCGATTTTTGGTGTGATTCGTGTCTGGCCCGGTATCGGCAACGCTCCAATAGGCAATAAGCGCATCAAAGCCCTCACTCTAGCAACAGAATGAGGGCAGTTAGACTATCGTACATCAAATTTATAGATAGTCGTCGTTTGATAGGTCTCGCTGGGATTCAAAACTGTTGAGGGAAAATCGGGTTGATTGGGTGAATCAGGAATATGTTGTGTTTCCAGTGCCAGAGCATCGCCCATCCGATAGACCCGTCCACCTGTGCCAACCAGTGTGCCATCAATGAAATTGCTTGTATAGAATTGAATCCCGGGTTCGGTGGTTAGTACCTCCATCACACGACCCGATACAGGTTCAAACACCCGTGCCGCGAGTTGTACCTCAGCATTATCACTGTTATTGAGTACAAAATTGTGATCATAACCCTGTGCGCGAACAATTTGCTCATGGGATGAACGCACGCCAAATCCAATATCTTTCGGGAGACGGAAATCAAACGGCGTACCTTCTACAGGCGCTAATTCTCCTGTGGGAATGAGGGTTTCATCAGTCGGGGTATAGCTATCCGCATCAATCATCAAAATGTGATTATCAATTGAGCCGCTTCCTTCGCCGCGCAAATTGAAATAGCTGTGATTGGTGAGATTCACGATTGTCGGGGCATCCGTTTCTGCCTGATAGTCGATTTTGAGTTCGTTATCATCGCTCAGGGTATAGGTCACTTTTACATCGAGATTGCCCGGATAGCCTTCTTCGCCATCGGAGCTTATGCGAGAGAAGATAACACCATTTTCGATTTCTTCCGCAGACCAGACGACTTTATCAAAGCCTTTTAAGCCACCATGCAGGGCATTGAGTCCATCATTGATAGGTAACTGGTATTCCGTGCCATTGAGTGTGAATTTGCCTTTTGCAATGCGGTTGGCATAGCGCCCGGTGATGCAACCAAAATACGGGCTTTTTGTTTCGTAATCTGCCAGATTATCGAATCCCAGCACGACATTTGCCAGATTGCCATTGCGGTCAGGCACACGAATTGAGGTGATGATACCGCCGTAGCTAATCACTTTGACTTCCATGCCCCGTGCGTTCGTTAAAGTATATTCATCGACATCCTGTCCATCGGATGTTTTTCCATAATGCTGTTTCATGAGGAATAATTTATCTCCCTGTTAAAATTAGTCCACAGATTATAACAGGATAATGCAGACCTTATCTGACCAGTTGTCCTAATAAATCACGCAGGATGAGCATATTCTCGTCCCCGATGATGTCCGCATATTCGCTTTCTATTTCGAGCTTGATTTGATAGGCGACTTCCAGAAATTTGATGCCATCATCTGTGAATTTCAAGAGGACTGCACGTTTGTCAGATGGGTCGGGCACACGCTGAATCAAGCCCTTTGCTTCGAGTTCTTTCGCCAGTTGTCCCATTGCCTGTTTCGAGACCCCTGCCCGCTCTGCAATCGTAGAAATTTGACTGCCTTCCACATCCAGATTTGAAATCAGCGCGGTATGGAACAGGCTCAAGTCCTCATAGCCATATTTTTTGAATTTTTCGAGCGCAAGTTCACTGTAGGCTCTTGCCGCACGCTGAAACAGTCGCCCGATATTATCCTGGCGCATCTCTAATAAGTCATCATGGTTGATGTCTGTCATAATGATCCTTTTCTGAAAATAGACAAGTTACTTGACAATATGGTCAGGTAGCTTTACTATTTAGACAGGTTACTTGACTATAGTATAGCAAATTATCCCCGGGAGGGAACAAAATGATCGTAGTACGGGTTTGTCTGACCTCAAAAGAAGAGAATATATCTGCATTGAGTGCTGTTCTGGCAAATGATGTGACCAATACAAATGCATTTGATGGTTGTGTTCGCTATGATGTGTATCAGGGCATCAATGACGAATGTGAATTCATCCTCTATGAAGAGTGGGAAAATCAGCAAAGTTTCGATGCCTATAAAGCATCCGATTATTTCAAAGACATCGGTGGCAAAATTTTCCCGTTATTAGATGGCACACCGGATTCGGCTTATTACCAGGCAGAACTGATTCCACAATAAGTTTTCCGGGGCATGATAAACCTGTCATGCCTCTTTTTACTCTGTCACAGTGAATTGCCAGGCTTCGACGTAATTATGCTCATTTTCCGCTGGATTTACTGTTAAACGGGCAAAATTATCCGGTTCATAAAAACCCATCGCAATGTGATAGTCTCCCGGTGCTAAATCTGCCGGAATTGGCAAATCAATCTGCTGAACAATTGTGACATCCTCTAATGCTTGCGAGGTATAAGCTAATGCACAGAGCGGAACATCACCCGTTGTATAGAGGTCGCCACCATCATAAGGCGTCGGGTCGCCCTGTACATGCACAAGCACACGATAATCATTGCGCTCGAATCTGCCGGAAACGCGCATCGCCCAATAAATTCTGAGTGTATCCCCTGCTGAAACGGAATTTTCTGTCGGAGCAATAACCCGTGCCGATAAAATTCCCCCGAATTGCGGCGCAACCTCCCATTCAGATAGTAAGTCATCAGATGGCGTGACGGTATAGAGGTTATAGTCATTATCAGGGTGATTAACAATTGTTTCGATGTCACTCGCATACGGAATCACTCTCGATGCAAAGCTATTGAGAACAATTGGCAAATCCAGTGCGGTATAAGTCTCACGCGGAGAGAGATAACAATACCCATCTGACCAGCGATAGAAAATAATATCACGATTCATGCCATTTGCTAAATACGCGGCAGTTGCCCGGAAACCGTCATCGGTTGGCATAACAATCATCTGATTTTCGGGTGTTTGCTCATCAAGAATAAATATCGCCTCATTGACACGGTAATCATAGGTGATACCGAAATCATGGGTTTCTGTTTCCAGCCAGAGTCCAAAATCGGTGTATGTGTTCCATCCAGCCCAAACAATCAATACAAGAGGCACTATCCAGGCAAATTGCCAGCGCTGACTCATCGCGCCACCCGTACCAATTAGAAGTATCACAGGCAAAATTAGACCTGCACCGCGTAGAAAATGCGGTGTCTCGACACTCAAAATTGTTGGCATTAGTGAAATAATCACCAGCCCGACCCACCAGAGAATTATCCATTTTTTGCGAACTGTGACCCATCCGCCAATCAATCCAGCTAAGGCTAAAATCGCAAGTGGAATATCCAGTACAGGGCGATTCGGGAGGTTATGCGTCGAAGAAACATCACCCCGACCTATCCAGGCATTTGCCCAGTTGACTAGATTTTCCTGAATTTGTGCGAAGTCCGATGCGGCTGCTCTTCCGATAGAATCTGCTGTTTCCGCAGGGGCAATTAGTGCAAAAATCAGTGGCAGGGCAGTTAAAATGATGATACCAATCGCAATCAATGCCCCGCGACGTTGTTCTTTTTCTGTGATGAGCCACCACAGTAGCCATATTCCCGCATAGCCAACATAGACCCGCGCTGCAATATAGGTGTAGAGGGTCAATCCGATCAGTAATCCGCCAAGCCACCAGCGCTTATTAGTGCGATGGGCATGTAATAGTGCCGCAAATGCCAGCGCTCCGAATAGAGGCATCGTTATCACACGGAAACCGATATGCGAGAGTTGTACATGCCAGTAAAGCACGGCGAGTGCGCCTGTCATCCAGATAGCGCCATCTTTGACTGTTTCGCGTCCAAGCCAGTAGACTGCTGCCAGCGTTGCGATGCCAGCCATTGCCGATGTGATTCGAAGCGCAAAAGGAGTCGCGCCGAGAAGGGCAATTACCGGAGCGAGTAAATTCATCCATAGACCTTCACGCCCTGTGTTCGCCGGGAAAAAGACTTCTATTCGTGGATTGTCTACCAGAGAAACAGCATCTAATCCGTAATAGGCTTCGTCTCCGTGAAGCAATGTTCGCATCTCTGCCTGACCGTAAAAGCGCAAAGCCGCGCCAATCAGCAGAAAGAGAATCAATAAAATAATGTCCCGGCGTTGAGTTGTCATATTTCGTCCATCTGTTGCAATTTATCCGCAGCAGGATATAAGATTGCCTCATAATCGCAAAGGGGAAAGGTCATTGCGTTGAAAAAGCGTCTCCCGATAATCGTTCTGATAGTCAGTGAATTGATTATCATCTACCTGATATGGCAATTCTGGACACCTGCATCTGTCACGTTACAAGCGACTGATGATCTGAGAATTGCTGTCTGGATGGGTGTGACATGGTCAATGGATAGTCATACAGACAGTGAATTACAGGCACTCACTCAGGAGTTAACAGCACAGGGGGTAGATGATGCCTATGTGTACGTGAGTTATCTGCACTCCGATGACACCTTTAACCCGACTTATGATGAGGCACAATCGTTTCTAAGCCGAATGCGGGAATATGCCCCTGAAATTCGATGGTTCGCGTGGATTGGTGTACCGATAAAGAGTGATGAGCGCGATAATCGCCTTGAGGATGAGAATATTCGCAATCAAATAGCAGATTTTGCAAGCACAATGATTACGGAATCGGGTTTTGATGGTATTCATCTCAACGCCGAACTCATCCCTGATAGTGATGTGTCATTTTTACAAACTTTGCTTGCTATCAGAGAACAAATCCCGGCAACAGCTATCTTATCAACTACCACTCACGCAATCAGACCATCTCAGCCTGTTGCTGGATTACCTTATCCACATGTCGCACACCATTGGACAATTGATTATTTGCAAGAGGTTGCAACACTGACAGACCAGGTTGCTATTATGGCATATGATTCGGCTTTGCCTTTTCCGCGTGCTTATCGTGAGTGGATGCGTTATCAGGTGGAAGAATCTGCCCGGGCATTATCAGGTATCGAAACTGAATTGATAATAGGCTTGCCTGTGAGTGAAGAATGGACATGGTCTCATCCAACACAGTCTGAAACCTTAGCCAATGCAATTTACGGATTTAATCAGGGGTATTCAACAAGAATTGATGGGATAGCACTCTATCCTTATTGGGAAATCACGGGGGATGAATGGATTCTGGTAAATCCTTAAGAACAAAAAAGAGGCTCATAATGAACCTCTTGAAGTTTTCATTGCTGTTTTTTCTGTTCGATTTGTAACCAGAGACGCGCTTTATCGACCTGTGTGAAGTATTGCACTCTATCGCGGCGTACAATGGTATTGAGCAGGGCACGGGTGACATTAAGCATCTGCGGGTCATCCAGCACCAGGGCAATACGTGCGGCTTCACGGTCAGGATAGGCTTCCAGCAGAGCTCGGAGTTCTTTGGTCAGATACCGCAGGGGTAACATCCCTGATTCGCGCATATCCAGCACAAAATACAGATTGTCGTCACCGTTCTCACTATAAAATTGAACGAGCATGTCAAGAAAATGATCAATCGCACGGCGGCTGGATTCACTGAATACCAGTTCGTGAATATTGTCATCAAGTGTGATGTGTGTGATTACTGGCATGATAACACGTCCTGATAATTACCTTGAATGATATATATGTATTGTACGTCAAAAAACGTGTGGAAGGATTAAGGAAGCTGCGGATTTAAACAAAATATTTATTTTTTGAGGATTTTCTATTTGTTTGTCCTTTCTGAACAAATGTGCTAAATTGGATGATGTTGTCATTTTACCACCGGAGGCAATAACATGAGTGCATTTTTCGAAGGGCGATCCTCTGATTCCCCGCATGTTGAATATATCTGGCGCGGTCATGTCGAAGAAGATTATGACCCTGTTTGCCCTGCGGACGTGCGCTGGAATTTGCTATTCATGAAATATCAGGAAAAAGTGCGCGTCTCGGTCGAAGGGGCTACCACACAATTTGTCCCCAAGCATCAATTTAAGGGTGCGGAATTTCTGGTGATTAAGTTCAAATTGGGTGTATTCATGCCGTATTTATCACCTGCAAATGTGGTCAATGGGGACGCGATTTTACCCGGTGCTTCTCAGAGTGCATTCTGGTTGAATGGTTTTGCATGGGACATGCCTGATTTTGATAATGTCGAAAATTTTGTTGATCGTCTTGTCCGGGAAGATATTCTCGTCACGCAATCGCTGGTAACAGAGACATTGAGCGAAAAATCTCCTGATGTTTCCTCGCGCACTGTCCGGCGTCATTTTCAACAGGCAACCGGCTTGACCCCGAAAACTATTGAGCAAATCGAACGGGCAAATCGGGCGAATCTGCTCTTGCAACAGGGGACACCGATTCTGGATACCGTTTATGAACTCGGCTACTCAGACCAACCTCATATGACACGTTCACTCAAGCGCTTTGTTGGTTTTACGCCAGGTGAAATCCTTGCACAGGCTGAATCTGCCTGATTGTCCATTTTTTTCAAGACACTGTCGCTGTGTTGTTTTAGACTGATTCCAGATCAAACGAACACAGGAGACACACTCATGCGAAAAATTATCTTTCTGATTCACGCCAGTCTGGATGGTTATGCTGCAACCCGCGACCATGATATGAGCTGGACGACATATAACGATGACCTTGCCGAATATTCATATAGTTTGCACGCTTCCACCGATGCCGCGATTTACGGACGGGTTACATATGAGATGATGGCAGGGTATTGGCCCGGCGTGCTGAATGACCCCGATGCAGATACAGACTCACTTGCACATGCAACCTGGGCAAATAACGCAACAAAAATCGTTATTTCCAGAAGCATGGATAGCTCCGACTGGCAAAATACAGTGTTTATCCGTGAGAACATTGCGGAAGAGATGCAAAAAATCAAAGCACAGGATGGCAAAGACATCTGGTTATTGGGTAGTCCGTCGATTGCCAGAGAATTTACCCAGCTCGGCTTGATTGATGAATACCGCATCAATATCAATCCTATTATTCTTGGCGGCGGGATTTCCTTTTTCGCAGAATTAGAACAACCATTAAATCTCAAACTGGTCGATGTTCAACGATTTTCGGGTGATGTGGTGGCATTGCGTTATGTGCCACAGGATAAGCAAGCATAAAAATTCGGGTGCTGGTGACAGTGCCCTTATCACTTTCCCGCGATACCCGTTACAATAGCCGTGATTTGTTCATAGACAGGGTAGATACATAATGCGGTGGATGATTTACGGGGCAACAGGTTATACCGGACAGTTAGTGGTAGAGGAAGCCGTGCGACGCGGGCATCAACCGATTATTGCCGGGCGAAATCCTGACAAACTCGAACCCATAGCTGAAAAATATGACCTCGATTATTTTGCCTTTCGCCTGGATGACGAAAAGACGATAGCTGAAGCGATTGCCGATATTGATATTGTCTATCATGCGGCGGGTCCTTTCATCCACACATCCGACCCGATGATTCGTGCGTGCCTGGCGACGAATACCCATTATCTGGACATCACCGGAGAATTGAGTGTTTTTGAGAATACCTATTCTTATGATGATGCAGCGCGAAAAGTCGGTATCGCTCTGATTAGCGGGGCAGGATTTGATGTAGTGCCATCGGATTGTCTGGGGGCATATGTTGCCAAAAAAGTGATCGGTGCGACGCATCTCGAAACAGGGATTTTTGGTTTTGCAGGAGCAAGTGCCGGAACAACAAAATCTGCGCTGGAGATGTCGCATAAAAGCTGGTTATCCCGCCGTGATGGTAAACAGGTGAAATCCTCTTTTGGAAGTCCGACCATTACGCTCAAACTCCCGAACGGAAAAACACGTCATGCCGTGAGTTCACCCTGGGGAGATTTATCAGTCTCCTATCGAACGACAGGCATTCCAAATATCACCAGTTATCTATCCATGCCAAAATCACTGGTAACTGCCGGACGGATTGCTTTTCCGATCGCCAAACAGATTATGAAAATTACACCGATTCGCTATATGGCAATCAACCTTGCGGATAGATTTGCCAGTCCACCGGATGAAGAAACACGCTTAAACACAAAATCTTATATTTTTGCGCGTGCCACCAACGATGCGGGATTATCAGCGTCTGCCTGGTTGACTACACTCGAACCCTATCAATATACGGCGAAAGTCGCGGTTTTAGCTGTGGAACGCCTGGCAGAGCTTGACCCTGTCGGCGCATTGACTCCGGCACAGGCATTCGGCACAGATTTCACTCTGGAAGTTGAAGGCACGACCCGTCAGGACATTTAAGCGAACCCCCAATGATTGGGGGATTTTCCCTGTAATTAGCACAGTAAGCTGAAAATATCGTTTCAGGTGAAAGCAAACTATGATGGGAAAACGCAAAAATGATTCATGGGTAACAAACTATCTACAACGCGATGAAGAATGGCAATGGGTCGGCAAACCGGATGCCTGCCGACTGCTCAACTGGAATGACTCATTTCTAATTCCGTTTAGTTTGATCTGGTGTAGTATTGCTTTTGGAGTTGTATTCTCAAGCGTCAGTGACATGGGATTAGCAGGATTATGGACATTGCTGATTCCGCATGTATGGATCGGGCTATGGTTGTTTCCGGTACGCTTCATTCATGAATACCTTGCCCGTAAAAACACAACTTATATCGTGACCAACCGCCGCTTGATTATCATCTCAAACTTATTTGGCAATCACTTCAAATCCTACTACATCGCACAATTGCCCGAACTGGACATCAATGACCGTAAAAATAACAAAGGCACAATCCGATTCAGTGGCAAGTCGCGTTTTGCATCCAAACAACATGGCGGACAAAGTAATGCCAGCACAGACTTCTATGATATTCCCGATGTGTGGGAAGTCTATCACCTGATTCAAGACCTGCACCATGAATCACAGTTTATGCTGGTCGAAGAAGTCGAGTATGAATATGAATACTATGAACAGCCACGAAAACGCTATTTGACACGCTAAAATTTGTCAGCAAGCCATTTCTGGATAACTTCACTCGCTGCCTGTGGTTCAGCCTGCGGGAAGAGATGTCCCATGCCCTCCATAATCTCAAAATCTGCATCGGGGACAAGTTCCTGTACCTGGCGTACATTATCCGGCACAAAGGTGTCACTATCTCCGGCTGGCATAAATAGAATCGGAATTTCCAGATCATTCAGTTTCGGCAATTCTTCCCATACATAGGGATAGTAAGTGCTGTAGTAGAATGCTTCCCACTCCGGCGACCATGTTAGACAGCGTTTATCCCCGCAGTCGATTGTGCCATGTTCGACATAGAGCCTCAGTACTTCATCTGACCAATCTTTAAAAATCGACTTGCCATGAAAATTTTCGAAGGCTGCATCAACACTATCAAACTCGTTTTTGCGTTTTTTTGCTAAATCCGCCAGAGGAAATGCCGCGACTTTACCCTGTTCCTTCTCACTTTTGACCCAATTGGCTATTTGATGCGTGACAATCACAGGGTCAAGCAAGATAAGCGCTTTGAATAAATCAGGACGTTGAATCGCAGCGAGAATAGTCATGATGCCACCGATACTATGCCCGATGCCAATCACATCTTTTAGACCAAATTGCTTATAAGTGTTCAGCATATCCACCGAAAAATCATACCAGGAATGTTCCGGCGTGATGTCCGGTGGCGCACCATCTCCCCATAAGGCACGCGGCGGTGTTGATACCACGCGGTAATCATTCATCAGTGGCTTGAGCATCGGTAAGTAAGTTTCAGGGACAAAGCCATTTGCAGGGGCAAGGCTGATAATCGGCGCGTTTTGATCGCCAGCTAATTCGATGAGTGTTTGAGGCATAGTGAGTAGTTTTCAGTTGTGAGTCATCAGTTTTCAGTTAATGGTTATCAGTGTACCCCGAAGAGAATCGACTTTCCACTAAGGAGTTGGTGAACAACACAGGTCATTTCCAAAAGGGTGTATACTGGAATGCGATAGTCGATGCAAAAAGGACACTGTTGTGAGCGAACAGCACGAAAATCTGGAACAGGTGGCGATGGCACTCTATGTCTATGCCGCTCAACTCATCAAAGAGGGCAAATCGTCTGAACAGGTGATTGAAATTCTGAAAGAGCGTGGACTGACTCAAGAAGCCGCCGAAACAATTATGACCCGTCTCAATGAATCACGCGATAACGTCACAAAACGGGGAGGGTATGTACAGATTTTATTTGGCGCATTTGTTACGGTGCTTGGGGCATTACCACTATTCGGTGTGCTGGTCGAACAAGCCGAAGGTCTCTCGACAATTATCGCAATTTTAGTGATGGCTATCGGTATCGTAATTATCGGACGTGGTGTACTCAAGGTATTTTTCATATGAGCGATTATCCCGATATGATGTTTGCAGCCGTGTTGACCGATAATGACAATCTGGTTTACGATTTAATGCCGACACCTGACCCTGAACCCGGTGAAGTGGTCATCAAAGTGCATGTTGCAGCAGTGAATTTTGAAGATACGCTCTATCGACACGGACGCTATACCATCCAGAAAGCGTTACCTCACATTTTAGGGATGGATGCTGCCGGAGAAATCGTTGTTGTCGGTGAGGATGTTGAGAATTGGGCAATCGGTGATCGAGTGATTGCCAGTTATGATTCAGCCGGAGTTGACCGTAATGGCAGTTATGCGGAATATGTGTCTGTTCCCGTCGATTATTTGGGGCGTATCCCCGATGATATGGATTATCGCACTGCGGCACAGGTGAATTATGCGCTATGCCGTGCCTGGTCGGGTTTGACTTATAATGCGAAAATTCGTAAACGGGAAGCGGTCGTCATCAACGGCGCATCAACTCCAATGGGATTAGCTGCAATCGCTGTTGCAAAATGGAAAGAAGCCACCGTGATTGCGATTGATAGCCCTGAAAAAGCGCTGCAATTACGGGAAGCTGGCGCAACAATCGTCTTAGACAAAAACTCGGATGATTTGCTAACACTTGTCCTGACAATTACCGACGACTCCGGGGCATCTCTCGCAGTCGATGTAATGGGGGAAGCGACAATCAATGAATCAATCGAAGTACTGGCATTCGACGGACGGGTACTTTCGCTGGCAACATATCGCGGAGATTTTGCCCTGGTCAATCTTCAAGATTTGATGTCAATTAATGGCAGTATCGTCACGGCAAGCGATAAACTTAAAGCAGGGGATATGGAAAAATTACTGGAGATGGTCGCTGACGGCTCACTGTCGCCTGTGGTGGATTGCATTATGCCACTGAGCAAAGCAGAAGAAGCCCATCAGCGTATGGTGTTGGATAGTGCTTTCGGGACAATTTTACTCGTCCCTGATAGTTTGTATTAACCGGTGCTTTGCATGGTCTCATAACCTTTATAGGCGAACCATCCAGCGACAGCAACCAGAAACAGTGCAGGACTCAGCACACCTGCTAATCCGGCTTGCAACACATTCGGAATGATGAAAATAAGTGCGATGACTGCGAAAACACCGGATGCGCCGAATAAAATATTGGCGTTGGTACGTTGTTCCTGTGGATTTTCTTTCTGGACACGCAGCGCAAGCATATTGGCATCACCACGATAATCCATCAGACCATCTTTGATGAGTTGTGAGGCAATTTGTTTGGGAGAGCGGGCATGTTGCAATAATTTGAGTGCCGCCTGATAACGCGGGTCATCAACAGCCATAGCAGCAATCTCTATATCACTTAATTTCTGGCGGGATTCTTCTTCGATAGTTTCTTCAATCGCTTCATCGAGGTCAAGCTCAGCAACATCTGGCTTCTTTTGCATATTCTGTGGCATCTGAATTTCTCCTGAAAAACATTTGCCACAGTATAATCATTTTTGATGAAGTTTTCACGAACAGGAACTCAAATTTCTATTCTGCTAAACCGCGCAGAAATTGTAATCCTCCAAATATGATCGCACCCCATGCAACCACATAAGTGCCACCTGTCGAACTGCTGGCTGCCGCCTGATAACTGAAAAATGTCACCGCACAGCCGATTATCATGATCACGAGACCCATGATGGCTTTATTACTCATGCCACCACCGCCACCTGATTGAGCATAATATTGTTGCCGTTGTGGTTGTCTGAATGCCTGTTGTGGCACGCCTGCGGGATTGACGCCGAGTCTGGTCAGAATACTATTGGTTTCGGAAAAGCTGATTTTGTGGTCTTTGCTCATAATCTGGCGGATTTGAGGTGCAATATAACCCTCGCGGAGTAACTCTCTGATATGACCTTCTGCCGCTTCGTGCGAAATACGTTCTGTAGCCATATTCTATTCCCTCACTCAAAATAATAGATAGCTTCAGTATAACGCAATATTTCAGGGGTGTATCAACAAATCATAATTTTTTTGTTATGAATTGTTACTAAAAAACCTGCTTTGATACGATGACACAGCCAGCACCATCTGATCGAGGAGTTTATCCGGCGGCAATCCTTCGACCATCATCAAACCTTTGGTGATAAATACGGTCACATTGGCACAGAGTATCATTTTTTCCTCATCTGCTTGCGGGTAATAGGCACGCAGCACTCTTGATACCCCTTCCACCAGACAGGTGTGCAAACGGTCTGCCATGCTATTATCTGCATTGAGCATGACCTCATTAAAGCCCTGTTTCTGCTGTTCGAGCGCGAGGAATTCTTCCAAAACCTGGCGGGTTATCGCTTCGCGGGATAGTCCGGCATCCAGATTTTCCGGGAACACAGCGTTCACATCATCAATGAAACGTTCGATGATGGCTTCGACAATCGCCTCTTTATTCGGGAAAAATTGATACACCGACCCGATTGATACCTCTGCTTTTGCGGCAATATGATTGGTAGAGACGGCATCAATACCATCTTCTGAGAACAGCAACGCGGCGGTATTCAGGATGTGATTATAACGCTGACGACTACGTTCCTGTTTTGGAAGGCGTCTTTCGGATTTGCTCATAGATGATTAATGACTCATGAGAAATTGACAAAATGTGAGCAATTACTCGTATTATAGAAAATGTGAGTAATTATTCATATTTATCAATTATACCATAGAAAAAGGCGATAAACGATGAAGGCGTTTGTAACAGGCAGTACAGGTTTACTCGGGAGCAATCTGGTTCATGCGCTGATTGATGCGGGTTATGAAGTCAAAGCGCTGGTACGCTCTACGGAGAAAGCACAGAAAATCCTCGGGCATCTTGATATTGAACTCGTAAAAGGGGATATGCTCAATGTTGATGCTTTTGCGGCGCAAATGGCAGATTGTGATGTGCTCTTTCACTGTGCAGCGTATTTCCGCGAATATTATAGCTCCGGCGAACATGAAAACTTGCTGGAGAAAATCAATGTCGAAGGCACAATCAATATTTTGAATGCTGCCGAAAATCAGGGCGTCAAAAAGACCATCTACGTCAGTTCAGGCGGTGTCATCGGACAGGCAAATAGCGGAGACATCAGTGATGAAAGTGCATCTCCTGACCTCGAATTAATGTCAAATCTCTATTTCCGTAGCAAAGTCGTTGCCGAAGAGAAAATTGCGGAATGGCTCAAATCGCATCAGATGCCCGTTGTGTTAGCCCTGCCGACTGCAATGTATGGGCCCCGTGATGCTGCGCCGACGACAGCCGGGCAAATTATCATTGATTTCATTCATGGCGATTTACCGGCAATTCCTCCCGGTGGCTTCGAAGTTGTCGATGCCCGTGATGTGGCAGATGGCATGATTCGAGCAGTAGAGAAGGGCAAATCCGGTGAGCGCTATATCCTGAGTGCGGATTCATGCACACTCAAAGAGATTTTGGCACTCCTGGTTAAGATTACAGGTCGTCCCAAACCACCGATCACATTGTCCTATCCTTTTGCCCTGGCATTTGCCTATTTTTCGGAATTTATGGGACGCATCACAGGCAATGAACCTCTCGCAACAGTCAATGGCATTCGCACACTACAAATGCGCCGCACTGTGACAAGCGCTAAAGCACAGCGTGAACTCGGCGTGACCTTCCGTCCATTCGAAGAGACATTACGCGATGAAGTGCAGTGGTATCTCGATAATGGCTACATCAAACAGGAACAACTCGCATCAGTCCGCCAGAAAATGGTCTTAGAGGCATGAATCCATCCGGCAATGTATGATGTATCGTCTCCGGGAAATTCAACCGGATTGATAATAATCGGCAACTATAGCTAAAATCAAAAAAGCCCCCGGTAAAAAAATGGGGGCGAAATAAAGTTATCTATCCAAGAATACTATTGGACGGGCGCAATAAGTAGGAACAAAAACATTATTATAATAATCACTGTTATGATCGTGAGACCGATTTCCATTATTTCAGGGCTGATGCGCTGTTCGGGAGTATCCTCATCAGACTGACGCACTTCGCGAATGATGTGATTTGCCTCGTAAACCGAAAACCCTCTCTTCAGCAATTCATCCCGAATAATATAGTTCATCGTGCCTTTGTGAACCATACGGCGGACTAGCTTTTGTGCCTCTTCCTGTGTGATGAGTCGATCTCTCACCTGTGCCATTGTCCACCTCCATTAACACTTTTTTATAGTTTACGCCTGTTTACCCGATCATGGGTCATGTAAAAATAGTGACGTTTTACTCAAAATAAAACAGGTCAGCATTTGCCAACCTGTGAACTGTTCTTTTTACTATTTTGGGGGATTATTTGCTACGTAGCATTCCTATACCCTGTAGAATACGCCATATACCGAAGGCAAATACCGCCCATGTCACAATGTAGATGCCGCCTTCCTGACCTCTGCCGCCTGTGCCGAGTGTAATCACAAGCGCGACAATGCAGAGAATAACTCCCATTGCCATATAATTGAATCCGGCATGACGGTTGGATTTGCTTTGCGCTTCCAGTACTTCTTCTACAATACTTTCCGCCTCATTTGCCTGAAGACCCTGTTGAATCAAAGATTGTGCAACACGGTTTGCAGGTTGCCCGTTGTTTAACATATTTTCAGCTTGCGTGTACATTGCTTGCATTGAATATCGCTTCTTTTTCATCGGACTAAATCTAAAAAGTTCAAGATAAACGAAGTATAACGCATAGTTACGATTTTAAGTATAAAGATTCAAAAACAATTACATTGTTATAAAATTGTATTTCATTAGAACCCCTGATGAGTTTATCGTATAGGTGTGAAAACAAAAAGCGATTCCATCAATGAAATCGCTTTTAATACCGGAATGTTACATTGGTTAGTATTTGCGGACGATACTGCGGTAAGCAACGGGCTGCCGGGTTTGCAAGAACTGATATTCTTCGCGATTTTTCCGCACATCATCGAGGTCAACACGGGCGACCGCGAATCCTTCCAGGGGTGCGCCTGTTTCTTCGTCGGTTTCATCTGCCAGAGACGCATGAATCTCACCACGCGGACCCACAATCATGCTTTCTCCACCGAATGTCAGTGTCACATCTTCTCCAACACGATTTGCCCCGGCGACAAAGACACTGTTTTCGTAAGCACGGGCACGCATATAGGTTTTCCATTCGTCGATGTTTGACGCTTCCCAGTTTGCCATCGCACAGATAATTTCCGCGCCTTCGAGTGTCATAGTACGCGCAACTTCCGGGTAGGCGAGGTCGTATCCGAGGCACAGACCGATATTACCGATTTCGGTTTCTGCTACAGGGATTTTATAGCCTTCACGGAATGCCATGCGCTCTTCACCGCGTAAGTGTACTTTATTGTAGGTTTCGATGAGTTCGCCATCGGGTCCGACCAGTACCGCCGAGTTGTACAGCACCGATTCGACTTTTTCTTTGCTGACCATACCGAATGCCACATAAATACCGAAGTCATTGGCACGTTGAGCAATCAAATTGACCGTGGGACCGGGGATACGCTGGGCAACTTCTGTAAAACGTAAACCGAGTTCACTACCACTGGTAATGAGTTCCGGGAAAACAATCAAATCGACTTTTTGCTGACTGGCGATGGTGCTAATTTGTTCGCTCATTTTCACCAGATTTTCTTCCGGTTCACCGAGCAACGATTTCATTTGTACAATGGCGATCGTAATTTCGCGCATATTGATTCCTATCCTCTGGTAATGGTTGCTACATAACGAAACTATTATAATTCGGAAACAGATTTTCTACGAGTGGTATATCATTTATTAGCGGATTAACCTGTCAGCAATTCAGTAATATACTAAATTTATGTGACGATTTCCCTGTGACTGACATACTCTGAGTGCAAGCAGAGTAAAATGTTGATAATTAAAACTTTCGGGGGATTTACATGAACTTTAAACCAATCATCGCAACTATAATAGCACTCTTCTTTTTCAATTCTGCTTATGCTCAAAATACTGAGTTTGTAGTCATTACAGCAGATAATGTAGATGTATTGCAACAGGTCACATTTTATGGAGATGGTACTTTTTCGACTGTGCCGCTATGGTCGCCGGATGGGCTATATGTTGCCATTGGCGGAAGTCGCGGTGTATGGATTTTCCCGACCAATGATTTTGAGAACCATACTTTGCTGGAATTTTCAGACTCCGTAGATAGCCTGACATGGTCACCGGATAGCAGGACTTTACACATTATTATTGATTCAGTGCGTACTGTCATTTCAGCAGTCGATTGGGAAGAGCTTGAAACATCGGAGCAAGAGGCAGAACATTTTACAATCAGCCCCGATGGGCGATACACGGCAACTTCTAATTTCATTCAGTGGGGAAATCCAGGCTACGGAACAATTCCAGCTTTTAGCGTCTATGACACAGTTACCCGTGAACATATCGAAATTACCGACCTTGAATTTGATACAGATTATTCACTCGGCTATACAATATTCACCCCCGATAGCAAGTATTTGATAACCATTGTGAATTGCTATATGTATCAATATTGCTCAGTATCCAGTTTCTTCTCTATATGGGAGTTAAGTGACGGCACAGCAACTTTGATTCAAGAAGAAATCGCCGGATACAATGTTGTTGCCCTGGACAATGAGACGGTTGCCTTTAATGTGGATGGTGTTATTACAACAATGGAAATAGCAACAGGTGAAACGGAGACTCTTCCAATTGCAAATGCGGGTCTATTTCGTTTTTCCAATAACAGATTCTATATTATGACCCGTGAACAGCCACCGCGCCTAGTTGTTTTTGACCGTCAGAGCAATACAATATTATGGGATGAAACACTCACAGAATACAGGATTTTTGACATATCACCTGATGGTAATTTCCTCGTACAGCGTAATGAATCGGAATTGCAATTATTCGATATCAGTAATGATGTGCTCATGTCTGTGTCAGGCTATACCCTGCAACTCAATCTTCCTGATGAATTAAACATAACAGAAGATGACCTGAGTTCATCCGGTTATAACTGCCCGACATTAACTTTAGCGGATGGCTTTGAGGTGCGATGCGGTGCATATAGCCCGGACGGGAATTTTTATTTAAGTGATATTTGGCGTCCTGGTAGTGAGAGAGCCGTTTATCTGGTAGAAGTCGCCTCTCTGTCTGAACAATTCATAGCACAGCCAGGCGATTACAATGATTTCGTCACGAATTTTGTTTTCAATGCGGATACAACACAATTTGCTTTCAATGTGTCTGATTGTGATATGGGAAGTCGTTGCTATGGTTCAACACTTTATCTATGGGATATGCACACAGATGAGCCGAAAAGTGTTGTATATGATCTCCCATACATAAACGACCTCATATTTGCCCCCACGCTTGACCAGAATTTGCTCCTGGTTGTTCATTCACACAGTATTCGATTTGTTGATACCCGTACAGGACAGGGCATCAGTTGGCTGAGCATTGATGGAGCAGAAATATCACAGGTTCTCTTTTCTGATGATGGTACACAGTTATTTGTGAGTGGCAGGGATAATACAGTCAGTGCTTGGGAAATAAATTCATGATGCTACTGTCCTGACCAGATGAACATATCATAGCTATCGGGTAACTGGAATGTTTCATCGTCCGGGAGCAACTCGATTGTTGTGTCTGTTTCCGGTTGATAGGCGACCAATCCGGCAACAAAACCATCATCATACAAATCCGGCTGAGAGTAACTATAGAACCACCATCGTCCATCCGGCGAAACACTGACACGGCGCATATTCCATTCCGGTGGCAACGTAATTGTTTCTGTCTGCGGGTCGATATGCACATCTATTCGTAAATCCTGTCCGCGAGTGTCGTATGCCTGCAAAACCAGTTGACCATCATCTCCCCAATTGATGCTGATGTCGTCCTGTGGATAACCCCCTTCATAGAGTGGTCTATCCGCATTATAGGCACGGATATTCACTGTCTGATTGCTTACTGTTCTGAAAAAATACGCCGGACTTATCAGTGAAATAATCGGATTGCTGTCATTGCCCGTGTACAATTCTGTGATTTCACGGTCATCATCTGTTTGACGTATCCAGTTGAGTGTGGATGTATCGTTATCCGACTCAAAGACCTGCTCGACATAAATCAGCGAATCGCCTTCAACACGGAATAATTCCTGCTCAATCCCGATATATCCCGCAATCAGAGGATTTTCATTGATTTGCTCGATTTCCAGAGTATCCAGATTGATCCGCATCAGATTAGATGATTCGTCTATAAAAACTGCTTCATCTGAATTAAGGCGAGAGAGCGAGTGACCGTTTGCCAGAATGTTGTTTTCCTCAGTTTGCCAGTTTACCAATCGAATCGTATCCGCATTATCCTGAACCAGTACTTGCCCGTCATCCAGCAAAATCGCTGTCGCGAAAATCCATTCATCGCTAAGAGGGTATGTGACCTGTTCGCTGACTGTTTCTGTCGCAAAATCAAAGTGATAAATCGTCGGGTCACTTTGAATGAAGGGAATTACACTGCTTGCCTGAGTCGTTCGCATGATACCGTGCTGCCAATCGACTGTTTCGTGCCAGCCATCAACCTGATAAATGACAGAATTTGTCTCCAGGTCAATCAGATAACTCTTTTGCAGGATAACCGTTTGATATGCCCATAGATAGCGTCCGTCCGGTGAAAATTCTCCGAACATCACGCCCTCAAGGTCAAGTGATAGCGATGCACCGTCAAAAGGTTCGAGCACAAATTCTGATTCATATGTCTCTATATCAAAGCGGTAAATCTGTGAGGCAATCATGCTATCCGGTAATGTGACAGCCATATAAATTGAGTGTCCATCGGGCGACCAGACAGGCAAAATTCTGTGAAAATCCATAATTCCCTGGAAAACGTTTTCTTCGATGCGTGTGATCGTCCATTCATCGTTGCTATCTACTGTTGCAACCCATTGACCACTATCTGTCGCGAAAGTCACGGCAGATACGATGTCCTCTGCGCCTGTCAGTATAGGGCTGAGGATGAACAGGCAACAACACAGCAGCAAATAACGATACACAGACATGAATCACGCTCCAGACAATATACTGATTTCTACTGTTTAAACGCAGATACCTGCTAAAAAGTTCCCTGAATGCGGGCAACCTGGCATGATTGCCCTTTAAAATTCGGCTTAACTATCGGGCCAGAACTCGAATAATTCTCCGATTGATTCGCCAATCAAATTGCGCCGGATGACTTCTCCGAAAATATGCCCGACATCAAGGGTTGTCAGTTTTTCAGGGCGCTTGTTTTTCGGTACGGGGACAGTATTGGTGGTGACAATTTCGGTGACATGTTCCAGGGCATCAAGGCGTTTTTTGGCTTTTTTCAGGAATAAACCGTGTGTTGTGGCAACACTGATTGCACCTGCTCCGGCATGATGAAGATGGTCAGCGAGTTCAACGATTGTGCCGCCTGTGGCAATTTCATCGTCAAAGATGATGCAGCGTTTCCCTTTGACTTCCCCGAGCACACTACCGATATTGACACTCTCATCGGAAATACGTTTTTTCTGCCCGATTGCCAGAGGAACACCCAGCGAATGTGATAATTTGGATGCCCGCTTTGCGTTACCAATATCAGGAGAGACAACGACAGTATTGCTCAAATCTTGCTCTTTAAAATGCTTCACAAAGACAGAATGGGCGGTCAGGTGATCGGTGGGAATACTGAAAAATCCGTGTACCTGTGGCGAGTGCAAAGTCATGGCAACGATATGGTCTGCTCCGGCTGTGACCAGCATATCAGCAACCAGACGCGCTGTAATACTGATACGCGGGGCATCTTTTTTGTCACTGCGTCCGTAGGAATAATGCGGAATCACAGCATGAATGTTTTTAGCGCCCGACATCCGTGCGATATCAATCATCAACAACAATTCCATTAGATGATCGCTGGTTGGCGGGACAAGCGGTTGCACCAGAAACACATCTTTGCCGCGTACACTGACACCTAACTGGACTTCAATGTTGTCGTTGGAAAATTTATCAATACTGATAGGACTGAGTTCAAGATCGAGATATTTTGCTATTTTCTTCGCAAGTTTTTTATGGGCATTGCCGCTAAAAATAGCAACATTGCTCAGGAGTTCGGCTTCTGTTGACATCACCCTGCTTTTCACTATGCTGGACTATCATGTTCGGGCGAGTATAGCACAACTGGATAAAAAGGTGACGATAAAATTTAGCCCCCGAATCCAATCAATGAGCCGAATATTCTGAACATCTCCGGCAGGGCGGCTTCAAAATCAAAATTGGTCAGATAGAGCGCATAGCCATAACCTGCGACCAGTGCAACAAAGACAATCAATAGCGTTACGCCGAAGATAAAGCTCACAACTGATCGAACCAGTTCCTGCAAGATAATCGCGAATACATTGCCAATCAGTTGCAACAATTTTATAAACGGATAGGCAATCACTTTCAAAACCATCATGATCGGATTGGATTTTTTCTCGATATAGACCGTTTCCGGTTGCGATGGTTGTTGTTGCGGATAGGGTTGCTGATAATCAGGTGCAGGAGCAGGTGGTGGCATCGGACGACTATAAGGGGTTTGTTGTCCCTGCTGCGGATAGGGTTGTTGCGGATGTTGTGGTTGATTATCCGGTTGTGGTGGACGATTTTGCTGGCTCATGATAACAATTCCCATTACGAATGATAATAAGTTCATTGTAATGGCAAAGCCTTATCTCCGCATGACCCACAGTACCTTTGTATATCTATTTGCTAGATTTATTTTTACACAGAATGGAAAAAGCTATCTAAATATGAGGCGATGAGTTGCTTGTTTAGAATAACTATAGTATAGCGCATTGTTTCAAAACAGCCCAATAATTGGTGGATTTTTCTTTGATGAATCAAGGCATAATGTACCTGCCGCATATCAAAGAAATAGGAGATCAATCATGGGAAAATTGACCGGAAAAGTTGCAATCGTAACCGGAGCGAGTCGCGGGGTTGGTAAAGGGATTGCCATTAGCCTCGGGGCAGAAGGCGCAACCGTGTACATTACAGGGCGCACAGTGCATGAGCAAAAATCAACCGTTGCTGTGGGGGGTGATATTCATAGCACTGTTGAAGCAGTCAATGCCGCCGGAGGTCAGGGTTTCGCGCTTCAATGCGATCATCGCGATGATGAGCAGGTCAAAGCAGTATTTAAACAGGTGATAGATGCGCAGGGCAAGCTCGATATTCTCGTGAACAATGCCTGGGCAGGTTATGAAGGCTATCATAACGACACACATCTCTATCCCGATGCGCCATTCTGGGAAAAACCGATCTCTTTCTGGGATGAGAATCTCGCCGGGTTACGCTGGGCATATGTAGCAGGTACGGTTGCTGCACCACTCATGCTTGAAAATGAAGGGGGACTCATCGTCAATATCTCTTTCGGTGTGCCGGATGCAGGCAATGCTGCCTATAACATTGCCAAAACAGCAACCGACCGTTTATCACGGGAAATGGCATATCACCTGAAAGACCACAATGTCGCGGTTGTCTCGCTCTATCCCGGATTGGTTCGCACAGAGGGCGTACTCAAAAACGCTCAATATTTTGATATGTCCAAATCTGAGTCGCCGGAATTTACCGGACGGGCAGTCGCCGCACTCGCATCAGATGAGAAAATATTGGAGAAAACGGGACAGGCACTGGTTGTCGCGAAACTGGCGCAGAAATACGATTTTGATGATATTGACGGTACACGTCCCGAACCAATGTGAATCAAAAAGACAGGTCACACCAACCTGTCTTAAATCTTCAACTAAAACTGATGACTATCTACTGAATGCTCAGTAGCACGTTACCGACGTTGCTCCATAAACCCTCGATGTCGTAGTAATCACGCTGGTCAGCACTGAAAAGATGTACTACTACGTCGCCGTAATCCAGCACAATCCAGCCACTTTCCGGCGTACCACCCATCGAGAAGGGGATTTGTTTGAGATTTTCTTTGACATCTTCCCGGACATAATCCATCAGCGCACGCAACTGACGGTCGCTATTACCATTGGCAATCACGAAAAAATCAGCAATCACAGCATCGGGACGTAAATCGAGGAGAACGATATCTTCTGCTTTGCGGTCTTCCACCACATCAACCACATGACGGGCTAGTTCTAGTGAATCCAAAATAACTCCATGACTCTTACTTTAACATACGATGATAACAGTATAGCACAGCTTTTGTTAGATGTGTATAGGTGGCTTTGAGGTTCATGAGAGTTCATAAGTTGCCGGATTTAAGTGTTTCGTTCATCTTTCAGGATACCCATAATAATCCGGTCAACGTAGTGTCCCCGTAAAAACAGATGCCGCCGTAATCGCCCTTCTTCCACAAATCCACAGGCACGATAACAACGAATTGCCCGTTCATTTTCACTATGGGTTGCTAACCAGACCCGTTCCATATTGCGATGCTCAAATGCATAATCCAGCAAGAGGTTGACGACTTCGCGCCCGTAGCCTTTGCCCTGATAATCGCTGTCCCCGATTTCAACACTTAACACACAATGCCGCGCCGTTTCATTGAATTGGTGCAAGCCACAATGCCCGGCATAGACACCATCAATATCAATTGCAAAACTGATACTTGATGAATTGCTCTCGCTGATAGATTTATCATGATGCGCCATAATCCATTCCAGAGAAGTCGGACGCGGTGTGCCGCCATCCCAAAAATGTAATTCCGCATCATTTTCAAATTCCCACTGACGATGCATGTCCTCGCGGGTAGTTGCACGCAATAGAACCCTTTCGCCTCTTATCATGATTCACCCTTTGATATAGATCATTATCCTGGTTTCACTATAACAAATTTTTCAAGATATGGAGAGGTTTTTGTGGTTCATGATAGGTCTTTATAGTCCGAATTGGCTAACAAATCCGCGAAAGACCTTCACAAATTTTTCATTTTCTTCATCCATCGGGTGATGCCGTGAATTTTCGAAGAGTGCAAGTTTAGCATCCGGGATATGTCCTGCTGCGGTCATTCCCTCGCTTTGCGGCACTGTCGTATCTCCATTGGTGATGCAAACCAGCGTTGTCTGTGTCATATCATCGAGATAGTCCCGCGTGTCGGTGTTCGCAATGCTGATAATGCCTTCGATTCCGGCTTCGGGCGTGGTCGCCATGAAATTGGTTTTCATCTGTTCGGCGAGTTCCGGGTTGTTATTTAATAGCGGGGCGGTTGCTGATAACAACCAGGCATTCTGGATTCCGGGCCAGAGACTTTTGGTTGCCCGTAGCACATTCGCACCAAAATCACTTTGCATGACATCGCGGGCAAGACTGCCAAAAGTGGTGAATTGTCCGGTGACAACGGGACAAATCAGCACGACCTGTTTAGCTAAGTCAGGACGTTTATGCAACATTTTCAGTGTAATCAACCCACCCATACTATGCGCGATTATCATCTGTGGTTTGACATGCTCATCACAGAATTCGATGACACTCTCAATATGAGCATCAATGGTCAAATCACTATCCCCGATAGGCGTTTTTCCGAAACCGGGTAAATCAATCCCCCATGCTTTTGCATTTTCCAGGTGCGGATGAACATTTTTCCACATGGTATGCGATGACGCCCAGCCATGTATCATCAGTACATCAATTTCACCCTCGCCATATGTTTTATAGAACAATTCACTCATTTCTTGCCCTTTTATATGTTTTTGATTGCGGGAGGACAGGGTTAACCGGAAAATCATTTACAACGGGCATGACACGTCATGCCCCTACACCATATTTATTTTGAGGTAGGGGGTTGGTGTGCCAAACCCGATTAACCGTGCCCATAATTTTTCATCATACTCTATATAACGCAAAAATGATTTGTTGGTAGCGGAATTTAACACAGGCTTATGCTATCATGCTGACCATATCGTCCGCATGAGTTTACAGAAACTATGGAAATTATGGAATTTACAGTTGAAAACGCGGGGGAACGCCTCGATAAAATTCTGGTCGCACGTTTCCCGGATTACTCCCGTTCACAGATTCAAAGCCTGATTAGCGATGGTGCAGTCACCGTTGATGGCGCATCCGCAAAAGCCGGACACAAAATGAAAGGCGGCGAACGCATCGTCGTGGAGTTGCCGGATGATAATGAACCGGTCATTGAACCGGAAGAAATTGACATCAAGATTGTCTATGAAGATGAAGATATTGCTGTCATTGATAAACCATCCGGCATGGTGGTGCATCCGGGCATCGGACAGGAAAGCGGCACACTGGTTCATGCGATTCTGTTCCGTTATCCTGAAATTGTGGATATGCAGGATGACCCTGTGGCAGAAGGTCGTATGGGGATTGTGCATCGCCTGGATAAAGACACATCCGGCTTGATTGTGATTGCGCGGAATATCAAAGCACTCACCAATTTAATGGCGCAATTCAAAGAGCGCACAACCGAAAAAACCTATACAGCACTTTTAGAACGTGCGCCGAAAACAATGGAAGGTCGAATTGATGCGCCGATTGGACGCGACCCGAAACAACGCAAACGCATGGGGGTGGTTCAGGATGGGAAACACGCCGTCACAGAATTTGAAGTGATCGACACGCAATTCCAGGGGGGGCGTGCGCTGGTAAAAATCAAAATTGAGACCGGGCGTACCCATCAGATTCGTGTGCATATGGCGTTTATTGGATGCCCGATTATTGGTGATACGGTGTATGGATTCAACAAGCAACGCATCGGCATGAAACGCAATTTCCTGCACGCCTCCGAACTGAGCTTTGACCATCCGACTACCGGGGAACGCATGACCTTCACCAGTGAATTGCCTGCCGGACTCAAGAATGTGATGGAAAAACTGCGCGAGTGAGGGTTTGTGCCGGGTATAGAAAATTTGCCTGTTTATCAGGGAATAACAGGGGCATATTTGTGTAAAAACAGGTGATTTGCGTTGGATTCGGGTTAATTTTACAAACCCTATTTTTCATCACAGAGGCACGGAGACACAGAGAAAATATTCAATTGATAAGGTGCGTGCAAAACCCCCTCTCAGTCTCCCCCGCCAGCAAGGGAGAGGCTTTTTTAGCGTAGCACAAAACATGTCTGAGATGTCGTGCATATGACCGTTGATATGCACGGAATTTTTTCGAAGATACATTACATAAGGTTAAACATAGATATTATCTATTGTTATTTCTTAGCGTAGGGTTATCGTAGTTTAGTTTTATTTGCACTAATAAATTTTCTCCCTATAGTGAAATTATCGAAAGATATATCAGGGAGAACATTATGCGAGGGAAAGTATTCTATATTAGTATGGCATTCTTCATGTTTGTCTTGACCTGGATACCGGTATCGGCAGGGGGAGCCGGCGGTATTGAGGTTCATAGCGTGCAGGCATGTCTGGATGGTACGATGATTACCGGGCGTGCGAGTGTGCCGGAAGTCATAGGGCGCGATTTTAGAGGTGCAATTTTTTCAGGCAATGTGAGTTCCGGTGTACCTGAATACTGGAGCAGAGTCAGGACATACGGGGCTGTTGGTGAAGAATGGCGTTATATCATTCAGTATCCTGACTACACATATCTATACGGTGAAAATGTGACAGTGAGTGTACTGGCGCAGGACGAATCCGGTTACGGGGGCGGGCGATTTGAGGTTGTGCAATATTGCCGATTGGCAGACATCTTAGAAGCATGGGAGATACCCGGGACGGTTGTTAACCCGGTTGATCCGATCCGAATACAGTTTGCGGCGGGAGCAACATCGGCTGTTATTCATGATGGTCTTGTCATGGGTGAGGTGAAGAATTACATTCTCGGGGCGATGGGCGGGCAGACGATGACCGTGAATCTGAGTTCGTCGGATAACGAGGCATTTTTAAGGATAACCGGGGTCGATGGGACGGTATTGCTGGATTCTGCGTATGTGCAAAATAGCTGGACAGGCATTTTACCTTCGACACAGGATTACTATATTCAGGTGATAGCGGATGCCAGCAACGAGACCTATAGCCTTGAAATTATCATACCGCCTGCGCCGGAAAGTCCTGATTATACACAGTATCAGCAAAGTGCTTCGAACCGCGCTGCTTTTACCAATTATCTTCAACAGGTACTCACCTGGCATGATTATGAGTCCTTACCCGCTATGATGTCTGATCCCTTTAATGTGGGTGTATGGCAATCGGAAGGTAGCACATGGTCTGTGGCGGAGATGGTAAGCCGTTTAGAGGATGATTTATTGCCAGCAACAGGGACGATTGAATTTCCTGATATCGGCGCGGATGCGGTTACGCCCGGTGTGAATTTGTGGCGACTATTTCCCGATGCTGATACATTTCTGTATAGTCGTGGCTGGGGACTGGATGGTAATACAGAAGTGATTATTGTGATTAAGCAGGATCCGGTGACCGTATTTACCTGGGATGCTCTCTTAATTGCACCGGGTGGCTTTGCACCGACTAATGTTACTGACGGGGTGCAAGCCTGTGACTTCGAGTGGTTTTTTACGCCTGCTCCGGCTGAATGTCCACCGGGTGCGCCTGTTTTCTATGATACGGTGATTCAAAATTTTGAAACCGGGCTTATGATCTGGTTTGAGGGCAGTGGCAGTATTTCTGTGATTCCCGATGGGGCTGGCTGGTATGCCTATAGTGATCCCTGGGTGGAAGGAATGCCTCTGAGCAATTTATCCGAAACTCCACCGGACGGGTTTGAAATTCCGGTACGCGGCTTCGGGCTGGTATGGCAGGAGTACAGTAACCGTGAGTGGCTTGGATGGGCAACGGGACCGGAATTTGCCTATCAGATGGAACGGCAATGTGATGATCGCTTGCATGGTGCAAATTGTTACTATCAACTACCGGGTGGTGTGATACAACTGCGTCCCCAATCGCTCTGGAGCTACTGGAACTGATTATCCGCCTGTGGTTTTACACAAAGAAAGCAATTTTTAAGGGCGTGCGAGTATGCGCCCTTTGTTGATTATAGCATTGGAAGGTGCATTTCGGACGCGATGCATCACGTCCCTACATTGATGGTAGGCATATTCAGGCGTTGAGATGTCGTGAATATGACCGTTGATATGCACGGAAAACCCCATCACCGCTAACATATCTTTTTTTGGAAAAATACGACTAATAACAGTTTCATTTGCATGAATTTCATTTCTTGAGTCGCTCCCGGGTTGCAAGGCTATGGAGAGGGGACTTTAGTGCTAACTCTTCAACAAAAAAGAGACCGCAATGCTTCACGGTCTCTCTACATCATATAAATGATGGTTTCCTTCTATTTCACAGCAATATAGGTTTTCAGACCCTTCATGTATTGAGCGCGTTCAAATGCCGAAGCATCTTCACTATGAATCTGACTCATGCTGCCGCGCATCTGCTCGACGGATTCGTATTCGTGTTTTTCCATCCATTGCACAACATGGTCAGTGACCAGACGGAAAATGTTGGGTCCAAACTTGAGCGCTGCCGAGGTCATCATGGTGATATTTGCACCGACCATCAGCATTTTGATGACATCGCTGGCGGTATGAATACCACTGGTCGCCGCTAAATCGGGTTTGACCTGTTTATAGAGAATCCCAATCCAGCGCAATGGCAAACGCATATCATAAGAGGTACTCAGCAAAATATTGGGTTCGTGTTCCAGTTCATCCAGATTGATGTCCGGTTGATAGAAACGATTGAACAGCACCAGCGCATCTGCATTGACATCACCCAGGCGTTTTGCGAGATTCGCCATATTGCTATAATAAGGCGCGAGTTTGACCGCCACCGGAATATCGACAGCTTCTTTGACCGAGCCGACAATATCGACCGTCATCTGTTCAACTTCTGAACCCGATTGATTAATATCGGTTGGTACATTGTAAATATTGAGTTCGACAGCACTCGCGCCAGCTTCTTGCATCAAGTTCGCGTAGCGTGTCCATCCACCTAAAGATGAGCCATTCAAGCTGGCAATCACCGGAATATCGACAGCTTCCTGTGCTTTTGTGATGTGTTCCAGATAGGCGTCGGTTTTCGCGTAGAAGGTTTCCGGTTCCGGGAAATAAGAGAGCGCTTCGGCATAACTTTCAATGCCGACTTCCAGATGCCGCATCAGCGCATGACGTTCCTGCTGAATTTCTTCTTCATAGAGCGAGTGCAAGACGACTGCCGACGCACCTGCATCTTCCAATTCTTTGATTTTGCCTAAATCTTGCATTAAGGGGGAAGGGGAAGCCACCAGCGGCGACTTCAACTCCATGCCCATATAGGTCGTTTTAATGTCCATTAGCCCTGTTCCTCTTCGACAACTTCTTCTTCGATAGCAAATGAGCGACTCGCCAGATATTCATATTGAGCGCGACGTTTATCGACATCTTCCTGTGCTTGCTTGAACAAGACTTTTGCAGCTTCGGGATTGCTCATTTCCAGCATACGGAAGCGATTTTCCATCCGCATGAATTCAGCGACAGGTATTTTCGGTGGACGGGAATCCAGTTGCAGCGGATTTTTGCCCTGTGCGACGAGGTCAGGATTGTAGCGATAGAGCAACCATTGTCCGCTATCGACGGCAGCTTTCTGATTTTGCATCGCAGTCGGCATATGGATACCATGTGCGATACAGTGGCTATAAGCAAACACAATCGAGGGTCCATCATAGGCTTCGGCTTCCAGAATGGCGCGGAGTGTATGTTCGTCTTTACCACCCATTGAAACCTGTGCCACGTAGATGTTGCCGTAGCTCATCATCATCATGCCGGGGTCTTTTTTGGCAGCAGGTTTACCACCGGATGCAAATTTTGCGATTGCAGCACGCGGCGTTGCTTTCGATGCCTGACCGCCTGTGTTGGAGTAAACTTCGGTATCCATCACCAGCACATTGACATTACGTCCGCTGGCGAGAACATGGTCAAGACCACCGAAGCCAATGTCGTATGCCCAGCCATCACCACCGATAATCCACAGACTTTTCTTGACCAGCGAATCAGCCAGGGTGAGCAGTTGTTTCGCTTCCGGCGAGTCGATGCTTGCCAATCTTTCTTTGAGGATGGCAACCCGTTCCTGTTGAGCGAAAATGCCCGGTTCGTCGGATTGGTCAGCGTCTAAAATATCGCCAGCGAGTTCTTCACCGATGTCGAAAGCGAGTGTTTTAACCAGTTCGAGCGCGTATTCCGTCTGTTTATCGAGTGCGACACGCATCCCGAGACCAAATTCTGCGTTATCTTCGAACAGTGAATTCGACCATGCCGGACCAAGACCATCGGCATTTTTAGCCCAGGGCGTTGTCGGCAGATTACCACCATAAATCGAGGAACAACCTGTCGCATTAGCAACGATCATTCTGTCTCCGAACAATTGTGATAAGAGTTTGACATAGGGTGTTTCACCACAGCCGGAGCAAGCACCGCTGAATTCGAAGAGTGGTTGTTGTACCTGTTGCTGACGGATGCTATTCGGCTTAATGAGATTGCGCGGCAATTCAGGAATATCCAGGAAGAAATCCCAGTTTTCGGCTTCTTGCTCGCGAATCGGTGCTTGCGCTTCCATGTTGATGGCTTTGCGATTGGTCTGGCGTTTGTTCTTAACAGGGCAGACATCCACACAGAGCGCACATCCGGTACAATCTTCCGGTGCGACCTGAATCGTATACTGTAAATCTTGCCAGTTACGGTCACGTGCCGGGACAGATTTGAATGTTTCCGGTGCATTTTCCAGTTGATCTTCGCCATAGGCTTTAATACGAATGACTGCGTGCGGACAGACCATCGCACATTTACCACACTGGATACAAATATCAGGATCCCAGACAGGAATTTCCTGTGCGAGATTGCGTTTTTCGAATTGAGTCGTGCCTGTCGGATACGTACCGTCGATTGGCATGGCGCTCACGGGCAGGCTATCACCCTGACGTGCAATCATTGGCCCGAGTACATCACAGACAAAACCGGGCGCTGTCTGTGAAACAGGGTCGAGCAATTGTACATTGCTGCTGACACTCGTCGGCACAGTCACTTCATGCAGATTCGCAATTGTGCTTTCGACCGCCGCAATGTTCATCTCAACGATGTCACGACCTTTTTTGCCGTAGGTTTTTTCGATTGATTTTTTGATTGCTTCGATTGCTTCATCGCGTGGCAAAACACCGGAAATCGCGAAGAAACAGGTCTGCATGACAGTGTTGATACGATTTCTCATACCGCTATCGCGTGCCACACTATAAGCATCTATCACATAGAATTTGATTTTCTTGTTGATGATGTGTTCCTGATATTTCTGTGGCAACGTATCCCAGACTCTATCGGCGGGTGCGGTACTATTCAGCAGGAATGTACCATCGGGAACAACATCTTTCAGAATATCGTATTTATCGAGAAATACCGTCTGATGGCAAGCGATGAAATTCGCTTTATCAATTTGATAATTTGAGCGAATATGCTCGGGACCGAAACGCAAATGGGAGACGGTCATACTGCCGGATTTTTTACTGTCGTAGACGAAATAGCCCTGTGCATAATTCGGCGTATTTTCACCGATGATTTTGATGCTGTTCTTGTTCGCGCCGACTGTACCATCGCTGCCGAGACCATAAAACAATGCCCGTACAACTTTATCGGATTCGATACTGTAGTCGGGGTCATAATCCAGGCTGGTATGCGTTACATCATCATTGATACCGATGGTGAAGTGATTTTTCGGTCGATCCTGTGACAGATTCTCGTAAATCGCTTTAATCATCGCCGGGGTGAATTCTTTGCTGGATAAGCCGTAACGTCCGCCAACGACAACAGGCATGGTCGGTGATTGCCAGCTTTCAAAGACTGCTGAAATCGTATCCAGGTAGAGTGGTTCGCCGGATGCACCGGGTTCTTTTGTCCGGTCGAGGACTGCGATTGCTTTTGTGCTTTCAGGGAAAGCCGATACAAAGCTCTCGACATCAAATGGACGATACATGCGTACTTTGAGAACACCGACTTTTTCGCCGGATTCATTGAGTGCATCGACTGTTTCATGAACAGCTTCTGCGCCGGATGCCATCACAACAACAACCCGTTCTGCATCGGCTGCGCCATGATATTCATACAGGCTGTATTTACGCCCTGTCAGTTCAGCGAATTGATCCATTGCTTCCTGAATGATGCCGGGCATATCAATATAAAATGGATTGACCGTTTCGCGTGCTTGGAAGAAGACATCAGGATTCTGTGCTGTACCGCGTAAAACCGGATTTTCCGGGTTGAGTCCGCGTGCGCGATGGGCTTGAACGGCTTCATCATCAATCATAGCGCGGATAACATCCTGTGGAATTAACGCGATTTTAGAGATTTCATGGGAAGTACGGAAACCATCGAAGAAATGCAAAATCGGCACTCTTGCTTTGAGGCTTGCCGCATGAGCAATTAAGGCGAAGTCATGTGCTTCCTGTACCGATGCCGATGCCAGCATACCCCAGCCTGTAGCGCGGGTTGCCATCACATCACTATGGTCGCCAAAAATACTCAACGCCTGTGCCGCAACCGAGCGTGCAGAAACGTGAAATACCGCCGACGTGAGTTCGCCAGCAATTTTATACATATTCGGAATCATCAGCAGGAGACCCTGTGAGGCGGTAAAGGTTGTGGTCAGTGCGCCGCGTTGTAGTGAGCCATGTACAGCACCGGCTGCACCTGCTTCACTCTGCATCTCAACGACCTGTGGCACTGTTCCCCATAGGTTTTTTCTGCCGCGTGATGCCCAATCATCTGCCCATTCGCCCATGCTGGACGAGGGTGTAATTGGATAAATTGCAATCACCTCGTTGACCTGGTAAGCCACACGGGCAACTGCCTCGTTACCATCGAGCGTTGCAAATTGGACTTCTGTCATAGTTAAGGAAACCTTCAATATAGGGTTATCATTATCACCTCTATATTGACTCAGAGCGTCCCGAAACCTTAGTGATGATTGTCACAATCTTTTTGCCCGCATGTCATGGTTGAGGGTTTTTGTTAACTTATGCTTTCATTCCGGTGGCACATCCTGTCTGTACACCATCTGATAGACCATCGCGGCGAGTTCCTGTGGAGAATAGGTAAAACCACTTTCCATCCACCAGCGCATGGTTTCATTCACTGCGCCATACATGAAGCGTGCCATCATGCTCACAGGCAAATTCAACTGACTGCGATAGCGTCCTTCACGGAGGTTATCTTCATAAGATTGAATCAAGTATTCCCGCACTTTATCCCAGACCTCCGCGCCTTCTATCAGGTCAATTTGTCCGTAGAAATGCCAGAAATCCCGTAAATTTTCAAAGACACTTACCCATGAAAGATATTCGCGCCGCATTGATGTGACATGCTGAATTTCCTCAAAGGCTTCTACCTGCCAGTTATCCATATAGCGCCGCAAACCCGCCCAGACGACATCGGCTTTATCTTCAAAATAGAGATAAAACGTCCCGCGACCATAATCCGCCAGCAGGGCAATGTCAGTAACAGTGGTATCGGTATAGCCTTTTTCAGCAACCAGTTCCAGCGCCGCATTGATGAAGGCTTCCTGTGTGCGAATGCGTTCCCGTTCATATCGGTTTAGATTATTGGACATAATGTCTAACTTTAAACAGCTTGTGCAATGTGTTTAATCTACTTTATCCTGAGTACATTGAAAAGACAAATAGCTAACAAGGTTTAACCCATGACAAATAACACTGCACCAAACATGCCATCGACACATCCTGTTTTTGGATTATTCACTGAATTTCAGAATGATCCCTTAGATTTACTGGAGCGTTCACGGGCATTCGGGGATGTTATAAAGATGCGCTTTTTCAATCGCTCGAATTATGTGATGCACCATCCCGATGCGGTTCAGCAGGTGCTGGTCAAAAATGCGGATAAATTCCAGAAAGACCCCTTTATCAGCGGGGCACTTGAACCCTTTATCGGCAATGGTCTGGTGCGGAGTGAAGGCGAACACTGGAAACGTCAGCGTAAAATGATGCAACCCGCATTTCACACCCAACGCATTCGCCACTACGCTGATACTATAGTCGAACGCACACAGGCACTCATGCAAGATTGGCAGGAAAATCCCGAGCGCGATATTCAAGCTGATATGGTGCATCTCACATCCGGCATCATCGGTTTGACCCTTTTCGGACATAATGCCAGCGATCAATCAGAGCGCATCAGCAAATTACTGCTGGAGTTCAATCAACTCACACTACAACGCGCACAGCAGATTAATCTACCGCGCTGGATGCCAACCGCACATAATCGCGCTATCAATGAACTGGTGAGTGCCTTCGATAGTATCATCATGCAATTTATCGAAGAGCGTCGCAAAGAAATGATTGATCATGGTGATTTACTCTCGATGTTGCTTTTGAGTGAAGATGAAAACGGGCAACGCATGTCCGCGCAGGAAGTCCGTGACGAAGCCGCAACGCTTTTCCTCGCCGGGAATGATACAACTGCGGTGTCACTGACATGGACACTGTATTTACTCTCACAACATCCTGATGTCGCTGAGAAAATTCGTGCGGAAGTCGATTCTGTTGCAACGGGAAGGGCTCTCTCGTTCGAAGATTTACGTGCAATGCCGTATGTCGATGCCGTGATAAAGGAGTCGCAACGTTTGTATCCTTCAGCATGGGCATTCTCACGGGAATGCATCGCTGATACGGAGATTATGGGCTATCACATACCCAAAAGTTCAGTCGTCACGCTCTCTCCCTGGGTCATGCACCATGATGAAACTTTCTGGGCAGATGCTCATGCTTTCAAACCGGAACGCTTCCTCGAAGAAAACGACCTGCCAAAATATGCTTACTATCCTTTCGGGGGAGGGCAGAGAGTGTGTATCGGGAACAATTTCGCCATGATGGAAATGCGTCTGATTTTAGCAACTATCGTTCATCAGATGCAGGTGGACTATATCAATGCGGAAGCGCCACACCCCGACCCTCTACTCGTTCTGCAACCGGATAAACGGGTGAACATCAAAGCCCGGATTCTCGAAAATATCCCCGAACCCACCTTCTAAAAATCGAACCATACAATAGTTGACTGAAAGGGCGGCAAATATGTCGTCCTTTTTAATTGTATTTGTTCACCTTGCTCTGAGAAATTTAACGCGAAGAGGCAAAGGCGCAGAGCCGCAAAGGATTATCTGTAAGGGCGGGCTAAAGTCCGCCTGAATTTATTACCGGAAGGTACAGAAGCTTTTGGAGTAGGTTTAAACCCTGTCAGGTAGGGACAGAGCGAAAATCTCAAAACAGAGCCAATAAATAATACTTGAATATATGGTTTTGATTTCTTTTGCTGAAATGCTGACTGCTGATGGCTGAAAGCTATTATGATTTGTCTGAAAAGTGTCACAATGGGTCATAATGGTTGACAGTAAGTCGAAAATGCGCTTCAATAGAAACGTTGTATAGAAAACCTTCACCCCGGTGAGACAGGAGAAACACAATGGCACTCAAAAAACGACGGTCTACCCATAACTGTATGAACACGCAATCACATTGCCGCTTTCAACTGATTATCCGTTTAGATAATGATGTAGGGAAAATAACATCTTATGGAGACTGCAATCACAATTAATCAATCACAATTGATTGACTTTCTACTGAACGTTGCCATTGTTCGTCCTGTTTTCATCTGGGGTCCTCCCGGAATTGGTAAATCATCCCTGGTAGAACACTTCGCCAACCTTGTCGGGCTGGACTGTGTTTCTTTACTCGGGAGTCAACTTGCACCGGAAGATTTAATCGGTGTCCCGCAAATTCAAGACGGTGTGAGTCGTTTTTGCCCGCCAAAAATGATCGCCCGTGATGAACCATATTGTCTATTTCTTGATGAATTGAATGCCTGCTCGCATGATGTTCAGAAAGCCTTCTACAGCCTGATTAATGACGGGCGTATCGGTGAGTATGAATTGCCGGAAGGTAGTATCGTCATCGGTGCGGGGAATCGCGCTCAGGATAATGCAATCGTTAAACCGATGTCATCGGCACTGATGAACCGTATGGTGCATGTGCATCTCAAAGCATCACATCGCGATTGGCTTGCCTGGGCATACGATAATGCCATTCATCAATGGATTCTCGACTATATTCAACTGCGTCCTGACCATCTCTGGAGTCAGCCGCCAAAACATGAAGAACCATTCTCAACACCACGTTCATGGCATATGTTGAGTGATGCCCTGACTCAATTCGGTGCAGATGTTTCCGATGACTGGCTCGGGATTCTGGCACAGGGTTTGCTTTCACCGAATCATGCACAGCAATTCAAAGCATTTGTGCGGCAGACCCGTAGTGAATTCCGTATTACAGATATTCTCAAAGGCGAGGCGAAATGGCCTTCGAAACCGGAACAACGCGATATTCTGTATTTTCTGGCGCAATCGTTCCGCGCTCATCTGGTACGCGAATTACCGGAAAATAAACGTAAAGCGACTGCTGTTCAGAAAGAACTGGCATATCAGGCAAAAGATCAACTGATTCAACTCTCACGCATCAGCCTTGAAATGGCACAGATGGTTGTTAGCGGGGAGCGCGATGACGAAAAGTTAGCCGATTGGTTCATGGTAGAAATTGTGCGCGATTTGCCACGTCTGGTAGGAGACCGTCATGGGCAAGCGTAAAAAATTCTACAACAATCAAGTTCCGAAAGGCAAAAAAGGCAAAAAATGGCTGGAAGATGCCGCCGCGAATTTTTGGGCGGGACATAGTCAGGTTTACTATAACCCGCTCTTTTCGGATATTAACCGTGCAACCCGTGTAATCCGCAACGATGATGACAGCAACCTCTGTCATCCACAGGGTTATGCGGTTGTCACCAATAACGGTGATATACATGTCAATCCGGCGGTGATGCTTGAGCCATCGCAATGGGCGTATATCATCGCACACTGTTTGTTGCATCTCGGACTCGGGCATTTTCAGCAAAAATCTGACCCGCTGCACTGGAATGTTGCCTGTGATCGTGTGGTTGCCTGTTTTTTGCAGGAATTCAAATTCGGGAAAGCGCCGGAACGCATGAATCTGCCGCTAGATTCCGGTGTGCGTGATGAAGATAAACTCTATGGACAGTTAGTGCAGAGCAATTTAACTGATAATCTACAGATTTATTCGGTATTGGGCATCGGCTATGAAGATATGATTTTCGAGCCGGAACGTGAATGGACACAATGGAACCCCAAACCGGATTGGGAGTCACTTTTCGGGCAGGGCTTAAATGAGGCTGTGTCATTTGCCGTACATGTCGTCAGCGGGCATGTGTATGAAGAACACAAAGCAAAAACCGACGCAGAACAGTGCAAAGTCTGGTTCATGCAACATTTTCCTTTGTTAGGAGCATTAGCATCTTCATTCAAAGTGATTGAAGATATTGGACTGTGTTATCGCATGAATATTACTGTCGCCGCAGTGGATGCTGAAGCTGGAGAGATTTATTTCAATCCATCGGCTTTCACATCATGGGATCATAGTCAGCGTGAGCAAGAATATCGCTTTGTGATGGCGCACGAATTGTTACACGTTGCGCTACGTCATCATGCCCGTAGACAGGGACGCGATGCTTTTCTCTGGAATGTCGCCTGTGATTATGTCATCAATGAATGGCTGATTGATATGCAGGTCGGGTTGATGCCCGATTTTGGCTTACTTTATGACCCTGAACTCAAGGGACTGAATGCCGAAGCAATCTATGATGGTATTGTCAATGATTTGCGCTTGCACCGTAAAAAGGGCGGTATCACCGATAAAATGTACCGTCGCTGGACAACATTCCGGGGCAAAGGGGCTTGCGACATTCTCGACGGCAGTCATCCTGAATGGTGGACATCAGGTGAGGGCATGACGCTCGATGATTTTTATCGCCGCGCATTGATGCAGGGCTATCAATATTGTCAGGGACAGGGTCGCGGATTTTTACCTGCGGGACTCATCGAAGAAATCATGGCGATTGGTCGTCCGCCGATTCCCTGGGATGTGGAACTCGCGCAATGGTTTGATGCCCATTTTCCGCCTCTGGAAATACGCCGCACCTATGCCCGTCCGAGTCGTCGTCAGTCATCCACACCGGATATTCCGCGTCCGCGCTATGTCAAACAGGAAATTGACATCAAGTCGCGTACTTTTGGCGTGGTGATTGATACATCGGGGTCAATGAGCCGTAAATTGCTGGCAAAATCACTTGGTTCGATTGCCAGTTATTCGATTGCACGGGATGTGCCGTATGTGCGGGTAGTTTTTTGTGATGCTCATGCCTATGACCAGGGCTATATGGCGGTAGAAGATATTGCTGGAAAGGTCAAAGTAAAAGGGCGTGGCGGAACAATTCTCATGCCAGGTATTCGTAAACTGGAAGCGGCAGAAGATTTCCCGGTAACTGCGCCGATTCTGATTATCACCGATACCTATTGTGATCGTTTGACTGTTCGTAAACCCCGTGAACATGCCTATCTCGTCCCGAAAGGTGAACGGTTGCAATATCCCACCGAAGCACCTGTATTTTACGTCGAATAAACAAAAATGGTCGGGCAAGTGCCTGACCTACTATTCGCAGTTAATTTAACCAATTTATTACGAATCCCTGACATTTATGAGCCAAAAATCAGCGTAAGATATAATTATAAGATAAAGAATGGGTCGAGTACTATCATTATGGAAATCCTCGCCGAATCAGAAAAATACACCCTGTGTTGGGAAGATGATGGAAAAACAATCATTCGCCTTGATATCGAACGGGGGTGGACATGGGATGATGCTCATATTGTGATGTCAATGATGGATGAGATAATCCCATCGGTTGGACATGATGTCTATACTGTGTATGTTTTTAAGCCAGGTGCGGCTACATTACCCCATAAGTTTGCCATGTCAAATCTCAAAACTCTAATTGCCAGCGAAGTCCCCAACGAAAAGATGTTTATCCTGGTCGGTGCGAAAACACTGATAACCAGTTTTGTTTCGATGGTGACAAAAGTGTACGGCAATCTCACACGCAATGCGAGCAAGATGCAAATCGTCAGCACCATTGAAGAAGCACATGCGCTAATCGAAGAGAGTAAACGCAAACTCGAAGAAACACATTAAATCAAAAATGGTCGGCAATTTAGATGACCATTTCTTTTGAAAAATTGCGGTAATATCAGTGCTTATCACTCAAAGATTGAACATCCTCATCTATTAGCATGACATCCATTTCATCATCATCTTGAAGCTCCAGGCGATTGACACTATCCACATCGTCCTCATGTAAATAATTAGACAATACTTGCTGCGTATAGGTCGCTGTGTCTTCGGTTAAATTTTGCATAAACATATCCTGCCGCCCATCATAAGTGTCCATGTAAAGATTGTAGCGGGCACTGGCTACCGATTCGCGGGTGACTGTCGTTTCTTCTATGCTTACATCCGTAATTTCGTCTATCGCTCTACTGCGCCGATAAATAGGAACACCGAGCCGGACTTCATGCTTCAACTCTTCGGAATTTATACTGATAGCCTGCCGCATGAATAAGCTGCTCAAAAATCCTAGAATAATCGGTAAAAATACCGTACTAACTACCGCAACGGCTTCTATATCATTTGTGGCGAAGGAATCAATCATGATAACCACATATAAAATGGACATAAACAGGGGAACGACACACATGGCTAACCTATAACTGAGGCTTTGTACCAGTGGCATATCAAGCACAACCTCGTCATTTTCCTGAATCTGGTTGATATGATCGGGTTTTTTGCTTTTACGGCGTTTCGTTTTCTGCTGAACAGTTTTCACGTAATCCGAGAAATTAAAGGCAGCACCGCACTCCGGGCATACCGCGACCATCTCTTGAACATTGATATTTTGAGGAGGAATTATCGTATTGCAATTCGGACAGTGAAGCTGATAACTCATTTTTACTCCGCGTGGACAATTTGATCTAATGATTTTAATAATGACTGTAACATTGTACCGCTAATCGAAAGCGCACGGAATAATACTTATCACAATCTCATTGATGACTACAGGGATTAAATTATTTTCTGAATCAAAAATGGTCGGGCAATTTACCCGACCACTTTGATGATTTACGCTGGATTGCGTTTATCGCTTATTCGTCATCTGTTGCCGTTGGAACAACATCAGGACGTATGAAGTTAGCAACTGCTTCTTCACCTGCGATGTCAGCGATGCTATCGTACATAATTTGCAGCACATAGTCTGCGTTATGAGCGAATGCACCGGGGTCTTTCGCAACATACTGATAGTTGTAGGCTGCACGTAGCAGGGTTGGTGTCCATGAAGCATAACGCCCTTCAGATGTTAGTTCTTCATCATCAAGCACGCCGTTTTCGTTCGCATCAACATACCAGTATGGATAGTTATGCGGTGCGTAGACAATCGGTGTACCGATAACATCAGTCGCATATGCCTGGATACCTGCATACAGTGCATCATGGAAGCTGGCAACTTCTGCTGAAATTGGTTCTGTCAGGTCGCCATCACCATCATAATCGACAGGGGTTGCGTCATCTGGATGTGCGCGGATATTCACAACATCTTCGACTGTTTCAGCTTCTTCGTGGCAGTCGATACAACGATCAACACGATTTTCGAGGCTGTGAACGTTGTGGCAACCCTGGCAGGAGTCGAGGCGACGGGTGTGCTCGAATTGACCACTATATTCCATACCTTCGTATTGATAACCACCGTGTGCATCAGCGCCGAATACGGTTGCACCTGCTGCGAAATAATGCGGATTCAGGAAGCGCAGTGCTTCTGAAACGTCATCATTGCCGACACCTGCATTCGCAATCGCATTATCAATGCTGACACCGGATTCACGACCCTGGTGACACATCAAGCAGACATTTGACGGTTCTTCTTCACCGAAACTGACGACTGCGCCGGACGGCATCGTGACTTCATTCACAACATTCAGTGTGAATTCACTCAGGCTATCGTGGCAGGTCTGGCAGGATAGTGAATTAGCTGGCTCAAAGGCGATGGTTGTGCCATTTTCGAGCAAGAATGGTAAACCTTCATCCGTATGGCAACGTGAGCAACGTGAGCTAACTTCACCATCTTCATCCCAGTGACGGAATGCTTCGGCTGTTACGTCGAAGTGACCGGCTTCGTTACGGGCATAAGCTGACATATCAATTGGTTCAGCCAGATATTCGTTCAGAGCTGCTGTGGAATCGTACAGCAACTGGATATGGTAAACCGCATTGTGTGCATACGAACCGGGGTCTTTTAAGCTGACCTGGTAGTTATATGCCGCAGCGAGTAAATTACCTGTCCATGAAGCATACTGGTTGCCATAGTTGATTTCATCTTCATCACCTTCACCGTTACCATTGGTATCGGTAAACCAGTAAGGATATGAATGTGAATCATATACAATTCCTGTACCAACGACTTCAGATGCATAAGCTTGAATCGCTGCATATGCAACTTCTTGCATACCTTCGATTTCATAAGCCAGACCTTCACGAACATCACCGTCCCCGTCGAAGTCCACAATTGAACCCGGCATACGGATGTCGCGCAGGTCTTCTACAGAGTCAACTTCGTGGCAGCTCTGGCAATCTTCGATCTGAATTTCAAGCGTATGCGGGTCATGGCAACTGGTGCATGTGTCGTAACCGGGTACGTGTACATTTTCCAGTTGATAGCTCTGACCTTCATATTCGTAACCACCTGCAACATCAGAACCATACAGTGTAGCAGCAGCAGAATAGTAGTGAATATTGATGAAGCGCAGGTCTTCACTGACCACGTTCAAATCTTCAATACCGGCTTCTGCAATTGCATTGATAATATCCTGACCGGCAGCACGACCCTGATGGCAGACCATACAACGGGCTGCGTTATCATCGGTTGTAATTTCATGACCGGATGGGAATGTCACTGTATCGAGATTGGATGCGGTGTCATTATGGCAAGCGTCACAGTTTACTGTTGTCCCTATCGGGGCAGCAGCGTCTACGGTTCCAAATGCTGAACCGTCCTCTCCTAAGAAATCGAGATAACCGGGCGTTGAATGACAACGGGCGCAAGCTGTCTGCACTTCGCCATCTTCATCCCAGTGTACAAATGCTTCGTCCTCAACCGCATTATGTGGAGAATTACTCCATGCCTCATAGAAACTGGCGAGGAAATCCTCCTCCGGTTCTGCATCATCCTGAGCCATGACAGGGAAGCCCATGAGTAGAACCATTCCGGCGACGACCAGCAACACACCGATTAAACCGGGAAGTGCTAAAAGTTTATGTCGTCTCATAAAACTCTCTCTCTTACAAAAAAAATCAGTCAATCAGATACGTCATCGGGTTGTCCATTTCCTGTCATCAAGTGATGAACCCGATCTCATCATCTGATGTGAAAAGCCATTAAAAGCATTGCTAGACTTTTCCCTGATGATATTGTCGCAAATTGTTAGGGATTTGTAGTCAACCGCGAGGATGAAATCGCATCATCCGCAGGGGTGAAATGGGGAGGATTTTCGTTTTTATTTTGCCTGTTATACGGGGGTTTTAGAGATAACTGGCGAATGAATAGATGGACAACTCTCTAATGCTAGACAATAAATTGTCCAGCTACGAAAACACGTGAAATAAATTTCATTCCGGGGAAATTCGCAAATCGTAGATTGCATAAGGAATTCGATTTATCGAATGGGAATTTAGCAGTCGGTGAATTTATTCACTGATTGCCAGGTAACTACAAAATCTTAGCACTCAGCACTTGAAACTACTCATACGGCAAATTAATCGTGACTGTTGTCCCTTGCCCGACAGCACTTTCAATTTTACATGTGCCACTCAACGTCACGGCACGTTCGCGCATTGTACCGATACCGATGCCACCGTTCCATTTGCCTCTGGAGGTATCGAAACCTTTGCCATCATCTGTGATACACAGTTTGACACTATCCCCGTTATTCAGGCTGATAGAGACCGTTTTTGCGTTGGCGTGCTTGCCCACATTATTAAGCGCTTCCTGCACAATACGGAAAATCGTGATCGAGACGGTCATATCGGGTTCTTCCGGCAGATTATCGAGGTCTAAATCGAGTGTCCAACCGTAGCGTTTTGCCTGTTGATTGGCTAACTCCGCAATCGCATCCACCAGACCTAAATCATCTAAAATTGTCGGATGCAGCCCGTCGATAATCCGGCGACCTTCTACAATCGCATGGGTGAGGGCTTCTTCACTGTGTTCGACATTTTCTAGCTGCGATTCAGGCGCGTCATTTTTCAGCATGGAGGTATACATCTTCGCCACAACCAGTTGCTGAATCAGACCATCATGCAAATCATAGGCGATGCGCTTGCGTTCATCTTCCTGAGCGCTAATCAATTGTTTGATGAGTTGTCGTTTTTGCTGGCGTTCACTATCCAGTTGAGTTGCCATACTGTAAAAACTTTGATGCAGGTCATTAAGTTCGGTGAGTTGTAGTGGTTTGGCTGATGTGTCGAATGTCTGACCTGCGGCGAAATCCCGCACTTTGCGCTGGAGTGCTGTCAGGGGACGGATAATTTGCCCTGCAATGAAACCGCTAATCATCAGCGCAGCAATCACAGCCACAATCAGGATTATTGCGCCACTCCGGTAAAAATCATTGACCACCGCATACAATTCCGAACGTGGTACTTGCTGATAGAGCAACCAGTAATGCTGATGGTCATTTGTCGGGTAAATACGACTATAGATGAAGCTATTACGTCCGGCGGCAATTGTACCGGATTCCGTGCTCTGAAAATCACTCAGATAGGGGGAGAGCGCATCATCTGTTGCGGGAATCGCGTTATCATAATATTCATCTGGCAGAGGAAATAGCAAGTGCTGTCCGTTGCGATTGATAATCGCCCATATGCTATTGGCTTCAACACCGGGCATATTTCGTAATACCCATGACGCCAGCACTTCAATCACCAGTACACCATCATCATGTGGTAGGGCATAGCGCACCACAGGCATATCCCAGACAAGGTCAAATGAGACAACAATCTGTCCGGTTTCAAGTGCGGCATACTGTCCCAAAAAACTTTGATAGTCTGCGTTAGTTAATACATCGGCGTCTATCAGGCGCGGGGTAACACTACTATTGTCGATGCCAATGGTGATACCGTCTCCTGTATAGAGCAAACGCTGAATCATCGGGTTGGCTATCGCAAAAACAGTGAAATCCTGTTCCACATCATTGATTGTACCCGTGCCTGTTTGTACCTGCCGGATACTGCGTAAGCGCAACAGATAAGCAGCATCGTCCCGGATATGTGCGAGGGATTGTTCGATGTGCTGTGCTTGCAGGGTCACTTCGTGAGAATGTCGTTCAAGCGCCTGAGTCGCCAGTGCCTGCGCTGTGATGAAGTGGGCATAGAGCAGCATCACAATGAGCGGAATCAGCAGACTCAGTGTAAATGCCAGAACGAGTATCGAACGAATGCCTGTGAGCCGTTTCATGAGATGTGTTTGTTGCGCCTTTTTCTATAAAGGTATATCCGTATCGAGATAATGTAGGGGCGCAGTATACTGCGCCCTTACCTGTGTTTTACGCATTTTCCGATTTCATCAAGCGCGTGACTTTATCTTTCAGAGATTGACGCTGTTTATCGTAATCTGCTTGCTCGATGTCACCCTTCTCGAATTGATTATCCAGGTCAGCAATTTGCTTCATCAAATCCTGCACAGTTTCTTCGTTTTGTGGCGTATTCGATGGAACAGAGGGCGCACGCAGGTAGAAGAATCCGGCGACCACAATCAACACCAGACCAATCCCGATGATGCCGTAGCCTATCCAGCGTCGATCAATTTTGAGACCAATTTGCTGAATGGTGAAGCTAATCGTTTCGTTTGCGATGAAACCATTGATTTTCGCAATCCCGCGATAGGTAATGCCATCCAGTTCCTGTGGCGATTCTAATGTTTGCCAGCCATCGCCACGCAAGCGCAACTGACTTGAATCGACATAGGCTTCATAGGGACCGATGAAGGCATAGGGGAAGCTCTGCGTGAATGTGACTGACCCGTTAATCGGAATCGTGTACAGCAGATGGAAGCTATGCTCTGTTGCCGGAACAACCGGACGGGTATCATAGACTGCGCCTTCATTGAATGAGAAGCGTGATAAATCAATGTTCGGGGAGAGTTGCACACCAGCCGGAGCAGGGACTTCGACCGAAACACTCTGACCGCGATCATCAGTATAGACATACAATCTATCCGAGGTATTGACGACACTGACCAATTGCCAGACCTGCAAGGTATTCTCATCCAGCACATTAATTTGTGTCAGTACAACTTCGATCAGAATGACTGAGTCATCATCGGTGGTTTCGTAGATGGTGATATTCAGGTTGATTTCCGGGGATTCTGCTGTCAACGAGGCAAATTCACTGTTAAATGTGCCATCGCCATAATCCATACTGACAAAATAACCTGCACCATCAACAATCGGCAAATCAGTGAAAACATATGTGCCATCCGGTGCAAGTTCGCCTGTGATAGTTGTCTGTGCGCCTGTCATCTCAATGATGCTAAGCGTGACTGTTCCTGATTCCGGGATGCTGCTGCCGATTGTGCCCTGAATCACTGTACCACTGATCGTACCTGCCTGTGTTGCAGGGAAAGTTGTTGTCGTATCCGTGTTTTCTGTCGTATTGTTTTCTGCTGATTCTGTGCTTTCTGCCCCGGCTTCTTCTGTTGTGATTGGTTCGGGAACAGTTGCATCGGTTGTACTCTCCGCGACAGCAACAGGGGCATCATCACCCGCTAGAGTCATCACATAATTCGCCACCGACCAGCGTTCATGTTCACTGAGAGTGCCTCCAAATGGCGGCATCAGCGCTTGAAGATTGCCGTTTGTGACCTGTACAAAATATTCTTCTGCTGTGCGACCTTCATGCTGTGCCGGGTCAGTAAAAATCGGAATATCAGTAATTTGCCCGCTCTGGACGAATTCACCATCACCTGCACCTGTTTCCCCGTGACAACGCACACAATTTTCAGCATAAACCAGTGCGCCGAGTGCCAGGTCGGGTGCGGTATCGGGTGCTTCCAGTGGCGCAGATGGTGTTGAGGTGGGTAATTGCCCGACAATCTCCGGTTCACCTGCGAGACCGCCACAGGCAGAGACAATCAGTGCCAGCAGCAACGAACATGCTATGAATAGGACACTGTGTCGTTTCATAATAGTTGGCGTCAAATCTCCATGCTTGCGCGAGGAGGGTGGCGCTTGCCTCCAATCCTTGTTTATGTGTCTATATTTGATGTCTTGATGTAGGGACACACCGTCGATGTGTCTCTACATTTCAATTATCAATTACAATTTTGATTCGTGGACTATCTTTTACGCCTTCACACCCCGGTAATTGGCAATCGCTTTTTCAATTGCATCATCCAGGGCAGCATCCGCGTCGGATACCATCGGGTCATCAACCACCGGAACATCTGCTACCGGATCATCACTGTCAGGGTCGAGTTTCTGCAAGAGAACGATCCCCTGTTCCGTCCAGTATTCCCGTTCCCTTTGATAGGTGTCCGGGTCGATTTTGCCTGTTTGATGATCTTCATCGAGGTCACGAATTGTCGCGAGAATACGTTCATAGCTGGTGAGGAGTTCGTCGCGTTTTTTCTGTGCTTCGACAGTCGCACGACTGCTATTGCGCTGTTCCTGCACAAAAGGATAGATTACCCCGACCAGTGCCACGAAAAACAGTACAATCCCGATGACTAATCCTGGAATGGTCATTGTGAGCCTCCTTCCAGTAGCGGGTCAATCACAGCCGTTAGCTGTAACTCATCGACCGGAGCGAGGAAAAATTCGACAATGTCACCATTCTGGTCAATGACAAATGTCTCCGGGACGCCTTCAATACGATAGAGTTCACTGATATACGTACCAACATCGGGCGCGTTATAATAAGTGATGCCGTAGCGTTCGAGGAATGCCAGCGAATTGGGACCATTATCAGCATACGCGATGCCAATGAATACCACGCCATCGTCCTCATATTCTTCCCAGAGATATTGCAAATCCGGCGCTTCATACGCACAGGGTCCACACCAGCTTGCCCAGAAATTGAGCACAACCACCTGTCCCCGGAAATCTTCTAACTCGAAGGTTTCGCCATCAAAGGTCGTGAAGCCAAATTCAGGCGCACGTCCACCTGTTGGTTGTACCTGATTCTGACGCATCAGGGCGATACCAACGATAACTGCTGCTACTACAATTGACCCCAGCAACACAATCGAACCGATGCTAAAGCCCTCTTTGTTCTTTGGTTTTTCTTCCGGGGTATAGTCCATAGTCTCTGTCATATCATTTCCCCGCTAAATCTTTTTCTAACTGTTCCATATAGCTATTTCGATTGTTCTCTGTCGAATTTTTGTCTTTGCCGGAATCTGCTACAGGGGTTTCACTGCGGCTCTGATTCCACTTCATCACATGGACAATAGCAAAGCCTGCTGCAAAAAGTGCAACCAGCCAGGGTGTGATAATCGACATTGCTGAGATAAACGGGTCACGCGGGGAACTCACCACACGATCACCAAATCGCCGGACAAAATTGTCGATAATCGCTTCTTCGGACATACCACCTGCCAGCATCGCACGGATTTCCTGTCGCCAATCTTCACAGGCGAGTGTGCCGCAGGTATCAAGCGGAATATTTTCACAGACCGGGCAATACAATTGATTGGCAATCGCATTGACCTGGTCATCTGTGATACCGGATGTATCCACATCAGGGTCAATTGGTGGCGTATCCTGTGCAAGAGCGGGCAGGGTCGCCAGCAATGCAATCAGTATGCTTAACAATACAATTTTCAATCGCATTTACTGTTCTCTCCCTTTCCGCATCGTTTCACGGACTCGCACGGGCAAAATCGCATGAGGCCAGCTTGCTGCCAGTGTCCCTACAATCAGCACAATACCACCCCACCAGACAAGGTTGATGAGCGGATTGATATAGACTTTGAAGGTTGCGCGTTGTGTAGAAATCTCTTCCCAACCGACCAGCAAGACATAGAAATCATTTTCGAGACTGCTATGAGCATCGGCAATCGTCATCGTGTTCATTTCAGATTCCGGGAAGAAATCACGACGTGGACTAATCACATCAATTTCGCGTCCATTGCGGCTTAAGGTCAATGTCGCACGGTCGATGATACGCCCGTCGCTTGAGACTAAGCCTGTATCCAGACGATGATAGGTGAGTGTGTAGCCACCGATTTCCAGACTTTCGCCAGTTTCGAGAGTTTGCTGTGTTTCTGCCTGATAAACCGTGCTTCCGATAATGCCGATACCGATGATGGTCACACCCAGATGAATCAGGTAGCCACCATAACGGCGCGGATTGCGTTGTAGCAGTGCAGCGACCGTCTGTAATGGATTTTCATTGTGAATTTTCTGGCGTGCCATGAAGCCACGATAGGTTTCGTAAATCGCAACCCATCCGGCAAGCAGTACAATCCAGTATCCAACCAGTGATAAAACATCGGTCATGCCCATCATGAAGAATACACCGAGACTGACAACGGACAAAATCACCGGAATCAGAATCGCTTTACCGAAGCGTTTGACAGAGGTGTATCCCCATGCGGATAAGGGTGCAATGCCCATCAAAACATAGAGCGCTAAGAGCAAAGGCCATAAATACTGATTGAAGTGCGCTTCACCGTAGGTCACGACCTTGTTGAAGAACAATTCCGAGACAATTGGTGCGCCGAAACTCCACCAGAACACAGCGAAGAAAATCGCTAGAAAGACGACATTATTGACCACAAACAGGGTTTCGCGTGAGAACAAACTCTTGAATTCATGTTCGTCTTTGAGCATTCCCTGATTATAGCGCCAGAGCGCCATCGCAGTTGAGATAAATGTCACACCGAACCAGAAAAGGAACATCGGTACACCGATACCGCTTCGTGCGAAACTGTGTACACTTTCAACTAAGCCGGAACGGGTCGCGAATGTGCCGAAAATCACCGCGCTGAATGTGCCGAGTACCAGAGCCATATTCCAGGCTTTGAGCATCCCGCGCTTTTCTTGAATCATCACACTATGCAGGAATGCTGTACCGACTAACCAGGGCAACAATGCTGCGTTTTCGACCGGATCCCATGCCCAGTAGCCACCCCATCCCAGCACATCATATGCCCAGCGTCCACCGAGCATCAGACCGAGTGAGAGGAAGAGCCATGAGGTCAATGTCCAGCGACGGCTTGCCTTAATCCAGTTGGTTGATAAGTCACCACTGGCAAGTGCTGCCATCGCAAAAGCGAATGGAATCAGGAAACCGACAAAGCCCAGATAGAGCATCGGTGGGTGAATCGCCATACCAAAGTGACGTAGTAGGGGATTTAGCCCATTTGCTGTTTCAGCCAGACGTGTCGCAGTCGGTTGCACTGTTCCCGCAGGCTGGAATACCGCTTGAAGTACCTGTTGTCCTTCAGGCGCACCACTATCGAGCCACCAGCGCACAAATGGATTTTCTACCCATATCGACACGCCGAGGAAAAATGCCAGAACAGCCATCGTATACACAATGACACCGGGCATCAAACGGCGGTGACTTTTCCAGTTGAGGACGACTGCTGCTGCCGCAAACGCTGCCATCAAAAATGACCAGAATAGCAATGAGCCTTCCTGCGACCCCCATAGTGCGGTTGCTCTGTAAAATTCAGGCATCGACGGGCTTGTCACTGACCACACATAGCTAATCGTATAATCTTCAACCATCAGCGCGTAGAGTAATGCTCCGGTTGATACTGTCACCATGCCAAATGCGACCAGCACAGCATTCCGTGCGCTACGTACCATAGATTCTGTATGATTTCGTTCACCGATAAATGCGGCAACAATCGCATACAGGGATATACCGAAGGCAATAATTAAAGAGAGATAGCCTACTTCAGCAAGCATTGTTTATTGCCCTTCTACAATAGATTGACCGGGAACGGCTTCCTCGTAGCGGCTCGGACATTTCAGTAGCAGTTCGGTTGCGTAGAAAACACCATCTTCACCGAGCGTCCCTGTCAGAATTGCCTGTGCTTCATGCTGGAGCAAATCGGGAATCACTTCATTATCGAGATGCACATTAATTTGCGTTGCATCCGGGTTATTGACCGCATCGTGAAGCGTTTCTGCCAGATTGTCAAATTCAGATGGGATATGCACGATGGAGAAATCGAGAGAGAGAGTTTCCGCATCAAAGACAATGCTATCACCGAGAACCGCGCCGGATAAGCGGACAGAGCGTCCTTCATATTCGGGGTTATTTACTACTTCATCGACTGTGAGGAAATATTGTCCACCGGTTATCGTCCCGGAGAAGATGAGGTAGGCGACTGCCCCTAACAAAATAAGCCCTGCAAGTATGAACTGGATACGATTGCTTTTTGGCAATTGTTTCCCTTCCACTTTGGGCTTTTCCCAGGTGGTATCTGTCATTTTTAAATAGTACCTTCCCGTAACTATTCGTACTTATGATTTTCCATATTTTATCGGGTTTTACATCAGGGAATTCCCGTAATTTGTCCTTTATTTTCCCTGATAAATGACACATGTTGCCCGTTTGTTGATAGACTTTATGTCATAATTAGCATATCAATTAATCCGCCGGAATTCAATCTTAACAGGGTGAGTGTATGGTAAGCACGAAAACGATTAGCGTCATGATAGTAGACGACCATGCTATTGTACGTCAGGGTTTGAAAGCTTTATTAGGGCGTGAAGATATGGAGGTGGTCGGAGAAGCTAATTGTGGTCCTGATGCTGTTGAACTCGCAGGTGAATTACAACCTGATGTGATGTTGCTGGATATTCGTATGAAAGATGGCGACGGTTTACAATGTTTGCCACAGTTACAGGCAGTCGCACCGGATACAAAAGTCATCATGCTCACGACCTATGCCAACCCCGGTTATCTCGCCCGTGCAATCCGTGATGGCGCAGTTGGTTATCTCTCCAAAGATGTTGACCCCAATCAGGTCGTCAAAGCGATTCGCACCGTTGCCGCCGGAGAAGAAATCATCAATCGCGAACTCTTGCGGGAAGCCCTGGCTGGCTCTGTCGATGAGTCTGAACCGACATCTGAACCGACGGAATTGCCTGTGGAAGAATTATCAGACCGTGAGATTGATGTCCTGCGCTTGATTGCCGCCGGATTGAGTAATGCTGCCATAGCCGATAGCCTGACCATAAGTGTTAGTACGGTTAAAACCCATGTGCGCCATATCTTAGAGAAATTACATGTCTCGGATAGAACGCAAGCCGCATTATGGGCAGTCCGCAATAACATTACCGCCTGAGTTCTAAAATTTTACTGTAGTGACGGATTCTTCCCGTCAAAAAATAGACTAATTGCTAAAAATGCTCCAGTATGAGCTTTTAAAGTTTCTCTTCGCTTTTTTCCGTTACAAACTCACGAATCAACCACAGTTCCTTTTCTCTATCAACATCATCCAGTTCGACCCCTTGCCCCGATGCTCCTGTATGAATCGCTTCCAGCAGCATCAAATATCTTTCAATCTCAGATTCATACCCGTCTTCAATCCAATCCATTTCTATCGCAAAGTGGGCGATGAAATACAGTGCAAATGCAGAGCCTTTTTCGACATCCTGCATCCTGCCTTCCAGCAAGGCAAGCAAAACAGAAAAAATCTGTGATGCTGTGAAAAGATGGAAGAAAATCCCTGGAAGTGATTGCTCAAACTTTTTCTTTCGAATACTCATGTCGGCACCGAGATAACTGGCTAAGGAGCGAATGTGAGAGATATCCTTAACTAAGTCAAGGTCGTGAGCGATGTCGCGTTTGGGAATGAGTTCACTTGCGTAATTGAAGGCTTGGCTGATTGCATGGTCTAGGGCTAAGGCTTGGCTGATGGCGTGGTCGAGGTCGATAGGCTGGCTGATAATGCGGCTGCTGTCGTGGTCGATAGTGTTCGCTAGGTCGTTGGCACGCTTGAGAATGCGGGTGAGGTCACGTGAGGAGGTGAGGTCGCTGGCGTTGAAGAGAATGTGATCGAGTGCAATGACAGTGGCGTGGATTAGAGCGAAGTCGAGGCTGGAAGTTGGGTAACGAGAGAGATTGAAGTCGCGCATGCCTGATAGATAACTGGCACGGTTAAGTTTGCGGGCGAATAACTTGAACAGTCGACTTAAATCCCCCCCTCCCCCGTATCGTTTAAGAAATAGCATTTTGGACAGATGTTCAAAATAAGGTGCATCCTCACTGCCTGGAATCCGATATTGCCCTTTTTCGTCCTGCCTGGATAACCAGATCGCAAATAACACTCCTGCCAGTGGATGAATCCTTTGCACGGCTTCATTTCCTGAACCCGCCGGAAAAAGTCCATTTTGCCAGTTATCCGGCATACAAAAATCATGATAAACTGGATTATCTTCTAAAAATAAGGCGTACTCGGCATTGGTCACACCATCAGATGAAACTGCGATATTATCATCTACTGGAATCATACTATTGAGTCGCAATTTCAAACGACCTTCGCGGAAATACCGGGCATGTTTATCATCCCTTGATTCCATACCATTAGCGACTTTCTGATGAAATGCGGTCTCAACATCACGGTCAACCGATGCTCGTTCTGCCAGACATTCAATCCCGATCATGAGAGGGGCAAAATCCAGTTCTTTTGCATCAGGGTTAATTGCCTCAATACAGGCTTCTATCACCGGAGTAGCATCACTCATCGTACAATACAGGCGGATAGTCTCATGCCACCATTCATTGCCAATATCAATGACCAATGTTGAAAGTAGCTGTGTCTGTTGGAGATTGTCTTTAATATACAGAGCGGTTAAATACTCCATAAATGTCTTATGCGAAAAACGATATAAATTTTCGACCTGATGTGGATTCATCAAACCACTGCCATGATAAATCGTCTTGAGAAAATCACCCATCTCAACCGACGAATCCACCCGCCCCAGAATGTCGCCGACTTCTTGTTTTGCTTCAGTGACGGAAATATCGACGCCGCTTGCCCGCTTCATGATATAAAATGCCAGAGGTTTTAATACTTGTAGCTTCTGTTCATTGCTTAATTTATCATCCGGTATCCCCTTGGCTTGCTGTCGTTTTTGCAACAATACATCGAAGATTTGTTTGTATAATTCACTGCGTTTCGCTGGAATTGACCCCACCCAGCTATGCAAAATAGCCATCAGAGTCAACAACAATGGATTACTCGCCATATCTGCAAGCGCCGATACCCGTTGAACCTGCTTGAAAAAATGGTCTTTGCCTTCCCTTGCCGCGAGTACAACTTTAGAGTCTTTTATATCTAAATTCTTCTGTCTGCTTTCATTGACCAGATACCATTTATAAATGAAACTTTCCTGTTGCTCACGATTAAATGTCTGTACATCAATCACATGGATACCGGAACCTCTGAAAATGTCATGCTCATAACCACCGGGACGGGAACTGACATAAAAATGATTATCAGGGTAATTTTCGATTTGCATTCTTACCCATTGCGAGACAATCCTGCGTGTATCATCTTCCGATACCTCATCCAGTCCGTCCAACAATATAAGGCAATTTCCTTGGTGGAGTTGCCGCTCAATCCAATCCGGGTGTAACTTGGAAACCATAGTCTCCAATCGTTTGTTCACAAGCGCAACGACGCTGATTTCTGGATTCTCTTTAATGCCACTTGCATGTTCCCGCAAAAACAAAAAAATTGGTATCTTACGTGGTGCTCTGACCTTCCGCCGTAAACGTGGGATAGTTAGTGTCATCACAATATGTTGCATAATTGTTGTTTTGCCACTGCCAGGCGGTCCCAGAATTGCAAGGTGCTTATATTCAGACTGCTTTACAAAATGCCATATATCATGTACATCGCCTGTTGTTTTCCGGTCTAAAATCAGGCTACGCCGCAAATTGCCTGTATCATCAACCTCTACAACACGTAGATTAACGAAAACATCATGCAATTCGGGATCAAAAGTTCCCCGGTCACCCGTTCCCTTTAGATTTAAGAAGGTATAGCGGTCTTCAAGGTATTTGACATATCGCTTATGATGACTTCTAAACGGAGCAGATGCCGCATCATATAAATAATCCCCGGTATCTTCTACAAAACGCTCATTCATACGCTGTCCGATTGCTACTACCACTGCAAAAACCGCATAAATTGTCATACCGAGAGCAGCTTGAATCGGGTCACGGGTGAATCCAAAAACAATAGCCCCTGTCGCCGGAAACCCTAAAACAAGCACAATATTAATTAACTGAAAGAAATTACTTATCATGCGAAGTCATTGCCTCATCACTTGAACATCCTTCAATTATGTAAGACCACAATATAATCTGCAAACCATTTAACAATTAAATATAGCCAGCACCCTGCCGCCGCTTCACTCAAATACAGTTCTGCACATCTGATATCAGCGCTAACCGGATAAATCTACGACTTTTTTATACTTCAACTGGAACGCTTGTGCTCCTATTGGTGTCTTATTTAATGATATGACACAACAGATAGGGGTATTTTTATCCATGAAAACAAAAACACTGGCAATAATCGCGTCCGGCATGATTTTCGGCGCGGCATTACTCACCGGAATCGCTGTCGTGGCAATTTTGTTACTGAGCAATAGCAACAATCCGGTAGCATCACCCGTTATTCAAGAATCAGGGCAACAGTCCATTAATGCTCAATCGGCAGACGCTGATTTTGTCTATCTCTTTGATAATCGCAATTTGAACCTGGTGCGTGTTTCAATGATAGATGGCAGCAGTCAGACCATTTCTCTTGATTTACCGGATGATGAGTCGGTTTATGTTTATCGACTGGCATTTTCGGATGATGGTCGCTATGTCGCCTTCTGTACCAATGACCGGGTAGAGGATGGGTTTCAAGAGCATCGCCTGATTGTCCGGGATATTGATGCCGGGCAAAATTTGCAGGAACTTGATATGGCAAACATTCCTGCCTGTGAAGTATCCACTTTCAATGAAGCCGGAACAGAAATCGCTGTTGGCATTGTGTTCAATTCCATTATTGAAGGGAGCACCAATTTCCCCGATGAGCCGAACTGGTCATTACGTACCTATGACATTGCAACAGGTACAGTCATTCATGATCTTAATGCGGACTCAGAAAATGCGCCGGATTACGAGAGCATGACCACCGATTTCTGGTTTGAGGATGGTATTTCGGCGATGACTCGGGCGGTCTATTTTGATGACAGTCAAATTCTGCTGAATGCCTTTCCCTTTATCGGACGTGATGGTCCATTACGGACACCTGCCCATCGCTGGGATTTGAACACCGGAACAGTTACACCTGTCGATGGCTTGACCTATTTAGGCGCGGATTATCTGCCTGAAACAGGCGAAATTGTTTATCCCTACCTGGATGAAAGTTTCCCTTATGCCTCGCCACAGGGTCCAATGCCGCGTGCTAACACTCTGCTGATAGATGATAATGGGGATATTCGCACAATTTATCGTACAGAAGAGTCCGTGATTGCTAATGCGACCTTCATCAATCGCGGGACACAGATTGCTGTGATGCTAATTCCCGGTTTTGATCATGACAATCCGGGGGCAGCAATGGGCGAACCACGTTATCAAATCATCAACCGTGATGGCAGTAACGGGCAGGTGAGTTCAAACTTTTTCTCCTACAATCAATTACATGGCACAACCGATGGGTTCATCATGCTGAGTGTGAGTCGATTGGGTGCTGAGGGCAATGAATATAATCTTGTTCACTATTCCGGCAACGAAAACACTGTGCTGTGGACGAGCCAGGTATCCGTTAACCAATCATACGAATTTGCCTGGAGTCCTGATATGCCTGTCACCGGAGATTTGCCAGCCTTCACAACAATAGATTAGAACCGTAGCAGGGGTGGGTTGCTGTACTTGCCCCTAACGATATTCCCCCCAATCTTCCTTTCTAGATACAATATTCGATAAAATGTATACATAAATGAATAAAAATACTTATTTTATGCTAATTTCGCATTAATTTGCTATTTTATGTATACATTGCGTATACTGTTGTTATCTCAAAAATATTTATGAGCAGGATTTTTTATGCACGACACAAAATTTACGATGAACTATAGTTTCCCGAAAAATGCTTGGTATGCAGCCGCATATGATATCGAAGTCGGCAAGACACTGTTTCCACGCACAATTTGTAATGAACCGCTTGTGATGTTCCGTCAAGTTGATGGCGAGGTCGTTGTTTTGCAAGATGCGTGCTGGCATCGTCTCTTACCCTTATCAAAAGGATGGATTCAAAACGATCAGGTTGTCTGCGGCTATCATGGACTCAAATTCAACGCTGAAGGACGCTGCACCCACATGCCATCTCAAGAAACGATTAATCCGGCAGCGAATGTGAAGAGTTACCCGGTTGTCGAGAAACATCGCTTTATATGGGTGTGGATGGGCGACCCTGCTCTGGCTGATGAGAGCAAAATTCCCGATTTACACTGGAATGACCATCCTGATTGGGAAGGCGACGGCAAAGTGATTCATGCGAAATGCAATTATCGTCTGGTCGTTGATAATTTGATGGATTTAACACACGAAACCTTCGTTCACGCCGGAAGCATCGGCGATGATACGGTTGCAGAAGCCCCCTTTGAAGTGACTCATACGGAAGATACGGCTACTGTCACACGCTGGATGATTGATATTGATGCCCCTCCTTTCTGGCGCGGACAATTAGGCAAACCCGGCAATGTTGATCGCTGGCAAATTATCAATTTCACCGCACCATCTACGATTGCAATTGATGTCGGCGTTGCTTTGCATGGAACAGGCGCACCGGAAGGGGATCGGTCTCAAGGTGTGAACGGATTTGTACTGAACACAATGACACCGGAAACCGATACCACCTGTCATTATTTCTGGGCATTCTGCCGCAATTATGATTTAGGCAATCAGCGCCGTACCCATGAATTACGCGAAGGTGTCACACGTATTTTTGCACAGGATGAAGATATTCTGGAAGCACAGCAAAAAGCCATTGAAGCCAATCCGGGGCGTGAATTCTATAACCTGAATATTGATGGCGGTGCGATGTGGGCACGTCGTCTCACAGATGACATGGTCGCACGCGAACAACAGCCTGTATTAGAGCAAATCTAGTTTTTGCATCACGGTACACTCTACAAAAATTGAGAAGGTAAAAACAATGTCTCAGACAGTAAAAACAATCGTGCGTCTACGGGAACTGATTTTACGGGGCGATTTTACGCCCGGAGAACGTTTATTAGAAACGGCACTGGTGGATTTGCTCGGCGTTTCACGTACTCCGGTTCGTGCGGCACTGACACGTTTAGCTGAAGAAGGCTTGCTTGAACGCATCGGTAGCAGTGGTTATGCTGTGCGTGAATTTTCTGAACGGGATATTCAGGATTCGATTGAATTACGGGGCACAATAGAAGGGCTTGCAGCACGTTTTGCAGCCGAACGGGGTGTGAGTTCAATTGCGCTTAGCAGACTGAAAGAGTACCTCGCAGAAATTGACCTATTGCTAGAAAACAGAGACTTAACCGACGCTGAGATTGAACGCTACCTTGAACTCAATGCGGCATTTCATCAGCAACTGGTCTCGCTGGCAGATAGTTTCCCGATAGAGCATATGCTGGAACGTATTGTTGCTTTGCCCTTTGCCTCTCCGAATGCTTTTGTCATGGCACAATCACAGATGGCACATACCTGGCGCGTCTTTTTCATCGCACAGGAGCAACATCGGGGCATTGTTGAAGCAATCGAAAATCGGGAGGGTAGCCGCGCCGAAATGCTCACCCGCGAACATTCACGCCTATCCCTGAAAACTTTACGCGCCGCTTTACAGAGCAAACCCGCCATGAGTCAGATGCCGGGTATCGTGAAATATCTCAACACCTGAAAAAGAAGAAAGTAACAACTCATGCGATATAGCAATCAATGGATGTCTGCGGATGTCATCCACATATCAACCCCGGCAAACAATGTCCGCCTGATACAATTTCTACCGGAAAAATCACTGCATTTTACGCCCGGCGCTCATATTGATGTGCGGGTATATATCAACGGTGAACCCTATACGCGCAGTTATTCACTTGTCGGAACACACGACCCCGCACGACCTTTCACCATCGCCGTGAAAAAATTGGATGATAGTCGTGGTGGCTCGGATTATATGTGGTCGCTTAAAATCGGTGCAAAATTGACTGTGTCTCAGCCCAAAAATCACTTTGAGATGACTTATGGACGCGATGAATATTTATTGATTGCGGGGGGCATTGGTATCACCCCGATTGTCGGGATGGCAGAGGAACTGAATCGCCGTGATGCTAATTTCCGCCTCTTATATGCGGGTTCAAGCCAGGATGCGATGCCATTTGTTGATGACCTGCATCAATTGTGCGGGGATAGACTGTCTTTGCATATTTCGGATGAAGGAACACGTCTGAACATTGCCTCAACGATTAGCGCAATGTCACAGGGGACACAGGTTTATGTTTGTGGTCCCATCCGCATGTTAGATGATGTGCGTCAGGTCTGGCAAGATTTGAGCTTACCTGCGGGGGATTTGCGCTATGAAACATTCGGCACAACAGGGCGATATGCGACTCAAGCATTTGATGTGCATCTTCCCCGTTTTGATAAAACCATCACAGTGTCGAAAAATCAAACCTTGCTGGATGCGCTGAACAGTAACGGCATTGAGGTGCTATCTGATTGTGAGCGCGGCGAATGTGGACTCTGTACTGTATTCATTCTTGGAACAACAGGCACAGTTGACCATCGTGACATGTTTTTCAGCGAAGAACAAAAAGCAGAAAACGCGAAACTATGCGCCTGTGTGAGTCGGGTTGTCAACGGCGATATTACGATTGATACCAGCTATCGCGGTACAGACTCACACCCTATTCCACCCGAATTTGCTGCAAGAACTCCGCAATAGATGCAGAAAATCGGGCAGGGTGTTTCGTACCTGCCCCTTCATTTTATGCCTGTGCGATAGCTGTTCTTTCAACAGTTTCCTGTTCTTTCCATTGCCATGCTGTCCACATGATGAATATCAGGGTGACAGTCGCAATACCCAAAAACCACATATCATCGAGGTCATTGATGCCGTTCGCAAACAGTGAAAGGATCGTCAGCGGGGCGATAATGATATTTGCCGGACGATTATAGTGATAGGGCAATACACGCGATAGCAAGACCATCGCAATCGAGATTTCGACTGCAATTCCCGCCACCAGCAGGAGACCTTCTGTCATTTTATTGCCATTGACAACGCCCGTCATAATTTCCTGTAGATAACCCGGTCGGAATAATTCATGAATATCACGGAAAATCACATTCAAGATTGCGAATATCCAGGCTGTCGAAAGTAGTGCCTTGATGTCTGTTTTTTGCATTATGTCTCTCCTTTTTAGCTTTCTTGATTGACTAAATGTGCAATTGCATCGCGCCAGATAATATAGCCTTCACCCATCAGATGCAGTTCGTCGTTTGTCAGGGAATCAGCCAGTGATGCGCCGTCATCTCCTAAAAACAATGGATAGAGATTGACCCAGGTAGCTTTGCCTTCAATCGCAATTTCCAGTGAAGCATTCAATGATTCAACTGCATCCTGAAAAACGGCTTCTCTCGGAAGCAAGCTCTGAACGTAGATTTCCGTTTCAGGGGATGCTTCCTGAATACGGTCTACAATCGTCACAATGTTTCCGACAATTTCTTCTTCACTGCGACCTGCGAATATATCGTTTGTGCCGATCATCAGGAAAATTTGAGACGGTTGCCCTTCAATGACCTGATCTAATCGTGCCAGTACGCCTGTTGTTGTATCTCCGACAATCCCCCGGTTCGCGACGGTACTCTCCGGGAAGAGTTCATTCCATGCTCCGTATTCGGTGAGTGAATCGCCCAGAAAGACGGTATCCTCCGCTTGCACGCCTACGAGGTCAAATTGACTGACCCAGCGTTCATAGGGTTGTTCAACGAAGAGTGTCTCTATGATGGGATAGAAATTTCCTGTCATAAGCATGATTGCGAGTGTTATCACCAGGATAGCCAGTGTCCCTGTCACCGTGAGAGATAACCCGACAATGATGCTCTTGATAATGTTCCATGTGCTTCTATTTTTCTTCGTATTTTGCATGTTTTCTCCTCTAATATATGTGTGTTATTGAAGGGTGATGATAACTTTGCCTCTGGCGCGTCCGGTTTCCAGATAACGGATAGCGTCTGCTGTTTCTTCAAATGGATAACAACGGTCTATCACCGGGATAACTGCTCCTGATGCCAGTAAATCTGTCAGGAAGAGCAAATCCACTTTTTCGGTATGCACTGTTTCCATCAAGCCAATCTCTTTGCGGATAAAATTCGAAACCAGTGCGCCACCAATCATGTGTTCGAACAGGCGCGGCAAAGTCTGGAATCCGCCGATACAGCAAATTCCATCCGGCGTCAGGGTTGTTAGCAACTCATTCAATGAGCGATTGCCTACCACATCGAAAATCAGGTCATATTGCTTGTCTTGATTGCAGAAATCTTCTTTTGTGTAGTCGATAACATGGTCAGCCCCGATTGAACGCACTAACTCCAGGTTGCGGGTACTGCAAACGCCTGTGACTTCTGTATTGAGTGCTTTTGCAATTTGTACCGCGAATGTCCCCACACCACCGGATGCGCCATTAACCAGCACTTTTTGCCCGGCACGAATCTGACCTTTATTGCGAAGTCCCTGTAAGGCGGTCATTGCTGCGATGGGAACGGCTGCTGCCTGTTCAAATGAGAGATTTTCCGGTTTATGTGCGATAGCATTCTCCCGAACAGTGACATACTCTCCGAATGCGCCTAATCCGGTTTTGAATACTTCTCCGAATACGGCATCCCCGATTTGAAATTCCGTTATATCTTTGCCAACCGCTTCGATAGTTCCAGCAAAATCTGCGCCTAAATGCGGATATGCAGGTTTTTGCCAGCCATTTTCCAGACGGGCTAAGAAAGGTTCGCCGCGCATCAAATGCCAGTCCAGCGCATTCGCTGAGGTCGCATGAACTCTGACTAATACCTGGTCATCCTGTGGTACAGGTTTTTCTACATCTTTGACTTGCAGTACATCCGGTGAACCATATTCTGTATAGATAATTGCTTTCATGATTTTCTCCTCCGGGAAAATTTACGCCGTTGCCTCAATTGCTTTTACAGCTTGAACCACTCTCTGCGGACGGTCTACCAGCAGGGCAAATCCAAGCCAGAACAGTCCTAATCCGAGAATGTAGGTGGTCAGTCTGGCAATGGATTGATCGACAATACCTGTCAGTGCGCCGAGTGTGCCGATAGTAAAGATGATTGCCGCCCAACGGGGAAATACTCCGGCTCGAATCGTGGCAACCCCGAACAATGTTCCGCCGACGATATAGAGCAATCCATTGATGCCATTGAGCGCATTGATAGTTGATAGTGTGCTGGTGTTGTCGAATATTGCGAAAAATTCCCCTGTGAATGTTGGCGCTTCTTCTATCAAATGCGGCAGGAAAAACGCCTCGAAAAATACGAAATTGGTCAGTAAAACGAGAGCAAAGAAGAACATCAGATAGCCGATAAGCCCGATGATGCCAGCCTGTTTTGCCTGTTTCGCGTAAATCCCTGTGATGCCAATCAGACCAATCGCCGAAAATCCGAGACTGATCGCGTGAGCAATCGCCCACATTGTCGTGTTAACCGTTGATGGGTCATTTGCTGGATGTGTCAGTTGTGTTGCGATGTACAGAATCCCCGATACCATTGCGGCGATGCCTGAGTAGCGTATGATTGTGCTGGTGTTCATGGTTGAGTCTCCCTGTTTTGATGTTGGTCTACGTTAGTGAGAAAATTTGACAGTCGATTTACGTTTCTTAGCGGATTTCTGTTGATAGATAATGTATTCCGCGACGAGCATGTTAATCACCCATCCAGCACCCATATATAGTGCTCTGTAAAATTCGTCATATGTCCCGAAAATCAGTATTCCAAACATGATGGTGAATGCCTGCGAACCCGCCCCGATACCGATTGCATAAGCCCGCATCATCCAGAAGCCATGTTGTTTGAACTTGCCTTGCCGGGCAGCAAAATAGCCAAAAATCAGGAATAGTGTCATCAACCCGCCGAAAATCCAGCGCTCAACATAGAGAATGTCTCCGTCAATTTCCGGTAAATCATAGAATTGCGTCATCCATAAACCGGAGAGAGCTACCGCTAATCCCGCCGGGAAGACCAGATATTGCCCGAGAGTGCGGTGGAAGCGTGGTTTCCAGATACGAATGCCTTTGATGAACTGGAACGCTCCAATAACCGAATACAGAATCGACCCGACAATATGGATAGCTACCGGAATGGGGGAGGCGAAGAAACGGGCATTGTCCGGTGTGATTTCTGCTCCGGCGCTTAATTCCGTCAGACGGAAACTCCCCGCTATCGACGGTATCAAGCACAGGAAAAGCAGTCCCGCCAGTATTGCCCATTCTGTTTTTGAGACTTTTAGTGGTCGTTTATTTCTTGTCCATGTAGCCATTTTTTACTCCGTATTAATCCCGTTGATGTTTTTTGATTGCGTAGGTCAATATGCATGTGAAACAATGTTGCCCGGGAAAGATGTAGGGAGGGATCAGCGTATCCCTCCGTTGTCATGGCGGGCACATACGCCGATGCACCCTTACAATTCAAATTCTGTTAACTGAATTCGCGATATTTTCTCTATGGAAATTAGCAAGGAACAATCCTGCCAGACTGAAATAGCCAGTCAGCATAAGGTGTCGATTTGTAAGGGCTTAGCGCTGCTATGCCCCGGTATTATTGATCTGGATTATCGACTTACGTCTCATCACCGGATTCGTAGGAAAAAACCTCGGTCAGTGGTACACCAAAAACCTCTGCGATACGAAATGCAACTTCCAGTGAAGGTGAGTATTTTGCATTTTCGATTGCAACAATAGTTTGTCGGGTGACACCGACTTTTTTGGCTAAATCCTTCTGAGTCATCTCATCATTCAGAAAGCGTAATGTCCGAATATTGTTTGTGATGCGTGTCTCGCCCATATCAGAATCCTCTCCGATACAGTGCCAGACGGGTCACATCGCCGATAATCTGCGCGAGTAGCCCGAAGAAAATCAGCAAACAGAACATCACCAGAGCCGATTGCCCGTATATAAATGCCAGCATCGCAATGAATGACCCGAGAGACGAAACCGTATAGGTTGCCTGTGTACCGCGCAAATCAATCGACTTATCGCGCTCGTCTTCGAAATATTCGAAGTCAGGGTCTTTCTCGCCTGTGCGAATGGCTTCCCATATAGTCGCACCAAAATTCGCCAGGATGATTCCAATTACTGTGACAACCACCGCAAAAAACACGATGATGCCAAACATGCGAAAGACATTTTCCCGTGTGAAGGTATCACTCTGAGTCATGACCAGCACACGAATGAGCAAGAAGAGCTCAATCAGTGTGAAATTGATCAGTGTGACGACGATATTTTTTTCCTTAAACGACATCGTTTCCTCGTTTGTGCAGGGGCATGATACATCACGCCCGTCAACTATAGTATACACGAAGTAAAATTTACTATACATAAGGTAAAATATTTTTTACTTTGAGTCAATAAAGTTATACATATCAATTCAGGTATTTTTAATAAACGATTTTGTTATGTATTTGAAGAGAAATAGAAAACTGCTTTGTTCGTCGATTTTCTCTAATACTGTGGTTACAAAATGGTTTAAATAGCTAAAGAATTGATTTTATTTTATATTTTTTAATTATAATTATTTAAAATCAATTATAATCGCGTAAGAGTGCTGAAGAGAAGAAAACGATGCGTACATCACAAGAAATCTATAAATCACATGAATGGTGGAAGAAGGTTAGTCTGTCTATTGGTATCTTCAAACGCCTGGTGCATACAGAGATAAACCAGAATTTGAGCGACAATTACATTCGCACAACAATCGACGAATTGCAATTTGTTCAATCAGAAATTCGTGGAATGCGCGTTCCGGGTGAAGTTGCCGTGATGCACACTTACCTCATAGATGCGATTCATTGTCTTCAAATGGCTTATGAAGAAAAATTGCAATGCTGTGACACCGGATGTTTAGAATTACTACAGCAAGCGAGACTGAATACCGGAAAATTGCAATCGCAACTTCTGTATAACGGGATTATCGAAACATTTCTCCCGAATTCAAAATTCACCAGCAAACCGGGGTATTTCGCTCATGTGATGAGTCAACAGGACGGTATAACCTCCGAACAGTCGATGAAAGCTTCAATCAGTTTATTCACCGCACATATTGGCTTTCGCATCGTTGCCCTGGCGCTTTTCATTATGACCTGTATCTGGATTTGCCAGTCAATCATGCCAACAGGTGATTTATTTTAACCATCACCAGTTTGATCTACGTTCCGGGTCGCGGCGTTTTTCCCAATATTCTTCATTCCCGATGAAAGCGAAACTCTCAGGACTATTGCTGCGCCAGAAATCAGGATGGGCAGGGTCTGTGAATCGCTCTATTTCTGTTTCAGTCGTCCATGCTTTGCCATCGGGCAATATTGCCGGGGACTGATTCGGATGGAAGAATACAGCATCTTTGAGATTCGCGCCTTCAAGATTTGCACCTGTCAAATCCGCACAGACAAAATCAGCGCCTTCGAGATTGGTATAGGCAAAGTTGGTATTCCGCGCCACAACATCATATAGATTTGCTCCTTCGAGCGAACTCCTGTAAAAGTCGGTTTTTTCGAGATTCGCCTGATATAAATTGACGCCCTGCATTTTTGCACGCCATGCCTGTTGCCCGGCTAATAACGATTCATCCCCATCCAGCCAATCTTCATACTGCATCCAATCAATAGCCGATTTCGCCATTTCGTTGGATTGTCCGGTTGCTTCGCGCATCAGACGGTTCTGGAGTTGTTCCAGTTCGCGACGGGCATCCAGACGATCAATGATGAGAACGGTGAATAAAATGCCGACGGCTTCCGGCACAAGGTCATTGATAAAGCCGAGAATATCTGTGCCAATTGCCTGTAACATAGGCAGTGTCAGAATCCCGATGACCCATCCACTTAAAACCAGTAACCACTGATTCTGTTGCCAGAGGTCTCGAATCATGCGCCAGCGTGTTGTCATAGTCGTTTTCCCTTCCTTGAGTGCTTCACAATACTAATATACTGCGAAGAGCCAGATCACGGTAATACTATGGCGCAACAATATAATATCGCCAGGGTCTAAAATGGAAATTATGCTCTCCAAGATTAACTGATTCAACTAAAGTCACAGTTTCGCCTGTAACGATATTGTGTGCAATCAAGCTATCCTGCGGATTTTCGTAATCTGACTGTACGGGAAGCCGGGCAAAAAACCACCACACACCATCATGAGACATTACACGGTATTCCTGTGTAAAATCATCAGGTGATTCAGCAAGTGCAAGTTCACCGGAATTAATTGCTGCTTCGACCAGAATACTCTGGAATTCATAATCAAGTGATGCGAGGTCAGGAAGTATTGAAGCACAAATACCTTCAGCAAAATCACAGCTTTCATCTCCCTGCAACGATATCCGTCCAAGCACTGTTCCGCTCTGATACAAAATGCTATTAACCGTGATTTGATGCAGCACATCATCCGGTGTGAGGGTCACGCTTAAGGTCGGGATAGCTTCATCGTCATGAATTTCGGCACGAACCCATTCTGTAATGTCATCATCAACATTTCGATAGTACGTCACAAGCATTTCACCGGAATAAAAGGTACGTTCAGCATAATAATCCATCCGAACAACCGCCATCGTCTCCAGATTTACCTGATAGACAAATGGATCAGCATAAACTAATGTGCTTTCATCGGGACTAATTGAAGCAGCGAACGCAGATTGGAAGAAGACAGATTCATTGCTTACAGGGTCAATCACGCCAACACTTCCCGATTCTGTGATGACGACACGCCCATCGCTGAGAAGAGTGCCTGTGTCCTGTAGATAGAACTCAGGTAGATATTGATCGTCTGGCAATGACACCTCTGCTATTATTTCACCGTTGCTGGCATCAACCCATACCACCGCAGGAAGACAGTCTTCTAAAAAGTTACGGGATTTCAACAGGGCAATTTGCTCATCATCGGATGCAATCACACTGTAAGCACATCGTGTGTCGTCCCCTTCATTTGAGAGAATAAGCGACCCTGTAGTCAGGTCAATCAGATAGTTTTCACTATGAGTAGCATCGACCATCATGACAAAACGCCCATCGTCTGAATGCCACACAATATCCAGTACACGGAAGCTCCCGTCTTCTGGTTCTACATTTACCGCAAGAGATAATTCACCTGTCTGAATATCATATGCCATCAGTGATGCAACAATATAGGTATCGGGGTTGCCATCCTCAGCTAAAACATAGAGTATTTGTGCGTCATTGCTCCAGAAGGGGTCGGTTAGCATGACATCCCATTGTGCGAAAACAGATGGTTCAGGCAACAGTTCCACAACCCATTCGCCATCGCGCAGCACTGCCACAGCCGGGCGGTCATCGACACTAAAAGCCAGTGCAGTTGTTTCCGTTTGAGCCGATAATTCAGAAATTTGAAGTGATGGAAGTAGAAGAATCAGTAGCAAAATCAATTTACGTAGATTTGTCATCTGTCGTTTATCCCCTGATGTTGTCTATACTCTCAGGATAGTTTCATATGCCATATAACGCAAAAGTGAGAGCATTTGCTCCCACCCGGGTATCTTTCCTATGGATTTATGTTTAGAAATCGCCGTTGAGGCGTTCGATGATTGTGCCGGTTGCCATACCACCACCGCAGCACATGGTCTGTAAGCCGTATTTGCCGTCTTTGACTTCCAGTGCATTGAGCAAGGTTGTCATCAGACGTGCGCCCGAGCCTCCGAGCGGGTGTCCGAGTGCCATCGCGCCACCGAAAACATTGACTTTTTCCATATCGGGGTTCATCTCTTTTTGCCACATTTTGACCACACTGGCGAAGGCTTCATTGACTTCAAAGACATCAATGTCGTCCATGCTCATGCCAGCTTTTTCGAGTGCTTTCTTTGTTGCAGGAACGGGTCCGGTCAGCATCAGATGCGGGTCACTACCGACAGTCACACTGCTGATAATACGGGCGCGGGGTTTCAAACCAAGTTCACGGGCTTTGTCGGCAGTCATCACGACAACGGCTGCTGCACCATCGCTAATTTGACTGCTATTTCCGGCAGTTGTTACACCATTTTCACTGAAAGCGGGTTGCAGGTCATTCATTTTTTCACGGTTCGGGCTAGTGCGGAAGCCTTCATCATATTCCATTGTGAAGAGATTGCCTTCTTTATCGACACCCTGAATCGGCGCAATTTCACGCTGGAGAAAACCGGCTTCGGTGGCTTTTGCTGCACGCAGATGACTCTCATAACCGAGGTCGTCTAATTCCTGACGGGTAATGCCCCATTTTGCGGCAATTTCATCACTGGCGATACCCTGATTCACCATGTTATGTTCTTCCATGATGTTATCGGTGAAAGGTTGTCCTCCGGCGATACTGCTTCCCATCGGTACACGGGTCATGTGTTCGACACCGCCTGCAATCACCACATCAGCCTGACCACTGGCGACCATTGCGGCGGCGAGATGCACGGCTTGCTGACTGCTTCCGCACTGGAAATCAACACTGGTTGCGGGGACTTCAATCGGCAATCCGGCTTCTAAAACGACATTACGGGCAATATTGAAAGTCTGTTCAGCGACCTGACTCACACATCCGAATACGACATGATCCACTTGATCGGGGGAGATTCCGGCACGTTCCATCGCAGCTTTGACAGCATGTGCGCCGAGTTTTACAGGATGTAATTCACGTAACGCGCCATTACGCTTGCCAACGGGGGTACGGGCGGCATCAACAATAACAACATCAGTCATTTTTAAACTCCATAAATTAATCTAATTTAGATTTGATTTTTTAGTTGACACTATCATACAGCAAAACAGGTGATTGAGTCATTAGTTATTGATTACTCATCCTCATCAATCCGGCGAACTTTGGACGGGTCAATCGTAATCACACGTTCATTGTTTTTTTGATTGGAGGATTTTGCCCCATTATTATCCTGCATAGACCGTATGAACGAGCTAATGGCAGAACGCAATCCAGCAGAGAACAAACCTTTGATTTTGCTCCATATCCAGCTTAAACCCTGTTTAATGAGCTTGATAAGTGGTTGCAAGGCGGTCACTATTTTTGTATAGGCAACTGAATGAGATTGCCCGCTCTTTTGCTTGATCGCTTCGTTATGGAAAAACCATGCCTTCGCCAGCAAAATTGCCCCTAAAATCAGTGTGGTAAAGGTGCTGCTTATATCTTTCGCGAAACTTTGCTCATGATATTTGAGCGACAAAACCGTATCGGGTCTATCAGGCATGAGTTCATCCAGACGATTTAAGGTGTCATTACTGATTTGTCCCAATCGCCCGGTCAGTGTTTCTGGCTCACGTATTAAATCTCTCTCATCTTCACTATCAAAATAGAGGAAATAATCATCAACCACATACACCCCCCAATAAGAATTATTGCTCCGATAGGTCGTCACGACACCATACTGGCGCTGTTCAAACCATGATTGAATACCTATCGGGAAAGCGCCATCGGTCTCAAATGTATAACGCTGCCATTGACCGGGATGTAAATCCGCGAGGTCTTCCCCGGTGAGTTCAATCGGTGGCATCAAATTCGAGGCAAGCATCGGGAGTATGCTCCACACAATCCCCCATGACATGAATGCAACCATGAACAACAGGAAAATAGCCGTGCCAATTGTTCCCTTTTTGAAATAGTCGATAGTTGGCTGTAAATAGGGTTTTGCCTGTTTCCAGAATGGCGCAAGGAAGGTTTCTAAATCGGTGAGAAATTGCTGCATCATAAATTCCTGATAATGACGGATGTTGCTCACATAATAAACCGATTTTGTTAACAATAAATAGGAACAAAAAAGAGACAACCGATTCAGTTGCCTCTTTTAAAGTTCAATTGTGCTGTTTTATGCTTGCGGTACAGCGTAATACAGACGTGCGGCGACTTCACCGTCATCATTCAGCCGGGCTGTTGCGCTACCATGTACCAGTTCAACATGGATACCGTTTTTGAGTGCCTGGATAGTCAAATTGCGTGCCAATTCTTCATCTTCCATCGGATAGGGCAGAATCAGCAATTCGACCTGCTGTTGTTCCAGCAATGTTTGAACTTCTTCTGATCCGAGTACACCACGTCCACCGGACTTTGCATATCCAATCACCTCATTGACCAGGTCAAGTTCCTGTGAGCGTTCGTAATTCAGTGCATCATCCTGAATCGCATGTGCTACTTCGGATTCTGATGATTTAACCGGAATATGAGCAATGCTGACCACCTGATTTTTCACAGATTCATGCAGGAGATCTTTCACCTGATGAGCAGCCTGTTCGCTACCCGCTAAGATAATCCGCTTTGCATCCATATCCTGCATGACATCATAAATCTGCTCTGCAACATTTTTATGAAAGCGCCGGATATGTTCATCTTTCATATCCTCAAAATTACCGCCACCACTGCCCTGTAAACCTTCTGCTCCGCCACTGTGATTCATATTGACAAAGCGTTTATTGCCGAAATCGTACTCTTCGAAATCGAGGCGCATCTCTTCACTGGTAGTCGTACTCCCCAGATAAGTACTCATGAAACGTGCCTGTTCATTATCCACCAGCACAACCAGATAGCGTTCGTACTCATCGACTGACCACAATAATTTTACGACATCAATATCACCATAATTGTGGAAATTCTCAATGGCGACCGGGAGGTCAAACTGCTCTAAAATACCCCCTTCATTGACAAACAGTACCAGTGATTTGCTCTGCGGGGAGTAATCCTCGAAAAAGTTATCCAGATGTTTTTCAATCTGTTTCGCCGTGTTTTCCTCCGCAGATTGTTTGACATCGCGCACCGCGTTTTTCAGATAAATGCGCCAGGCAGATGTCTCATTTTGATTGGCTTGATAACCGGGGTCAACGTGTAAATAGAGCGAGAGTATGTCGTTAGATCTATCGTTCAGTAAGTTTTGCAGTGTTTCAAGTTTTAACACGAACAACTCCTAACTATATATTTGTCTATGGTCTCACCCTAACATTCGATTATTTGAAATATATAGGTACGTATAGAAATTTGATGAGGAGAGCATATAAAAAACACTATAAAATTATGAAGAATATCTCATCATAGCTATTCACAATCAGGGGATGTTGGTCTATGATATGCCGCGTTTGCAAGCAAATCATCCAATCAAAAGGAATAACACACACATGGCTGAACGTACCCTCATCATTGTAAAACCGGATGCTGTACAACGTGGTCTGACAGGCGAAGTTATCAAACGTTTTGAACAACGCGGTTTACGCATCATCGGCATGAAATTCATTCACATGAGCAAAGAACTCGCTGAAAAACACTACGACGTACACCGTGAACGTCCTTTCTTCAACGACCTCGTGAGCTACATCACCAGCGCACCTGTTGTTGTGATGGCACTCGAAGGCACAGACGCAATTACAGCCGCACGTACCACCATTGGTGCAACCAAACCATCTGAATCACTCGCAGGCACAATTCGCGGCGATTTTGCTCTGGAAATTGGTCGTAACCTGGTACATGGTAGCGACAGCGTAGAAAATGGTGAAATCGAAGTGGCAAACTTCTTCACCGATGAAGAACTCTATAGCGGCTGGACACGCGCTACTGATAGCTGGATTTTCGAATAAATTCTTGCGGGAGTCATTCCCGATACCACACCTGAAGGGCAGTATCCCCATACTGCCCTGTGAAATTCCTCTCAGTCTTTCTTATCCTGGTTGAGTCGTCTTTCCACCGCTTCCTTTGAACAACAATCCGCATAATCCTGTGGTTTGATAATTTCTGTTTTCGTCGGCAAAAGCCCCTCCTGGAAAAGTTCGTATTTTGTTTTATACGGGTCAATTCTGGCGCTTTCATGGTCTCTTATTGGTTGAACAACATCTTTTAAAATGATGGGCTTATCAATGCTGGCGTAAGCATATTCACAGGCTAATAGACGCGCCGCTAACCAGCGTAATTCACCATAAGCAAAACTATGAATGAAAGATATGCCCATCCCCAAACAACACCATTGACGCTCTTCAACTAATTGCTCAAGATATTTAACGATCTTATCATTGCCTGTCGGTATTGGCTGAGGTTGAAGCTTCGCATCAAACGCCGCAATAGTAGATAACGCTCCAGCAATATCTTTAGTATTCGCACTTTCTAGCGTTTCCAAATACCAGTTGAGGTCTGATTCTGTCCATTCCTGCATAGCAATTTCTCTCTGCCAAACAACTTCTTTTTAGCCTTT
>ENA-OWNT01000259-OWNT01000259.1-seawater-metagenome-genome-assembly--contig:-NODE-259-length-145181-cov-44.101603_pt1 | contig 145181 bp, 103 predicted proteins | sample MGYA00238136_ERZ651165 | MGnify/ENA primary metagenome ERZ651165 (study PRJEB26861, sample SAMN08777766) | seawater metagenome | isolation source: coastal seawater | place: USA: Florida | collected...
TCTCTGCTCACCCACGGCCTCGAGGACCTGAGGGCCCCACGAGCTACCGGCCACCCCCAAGAAGATACAAGGGCCCCGCTCCCGAACCCCTCGGGCGGTGGGCGTTTGTTTGGCCCGTTTTCCATCTTTAGCGCTGCGCGTCCCTTCGGGCCGCTCGCTTTCGTGCAGCGGGGTGTTTTCGTGGGTTCATGAGGAGCCTATGCGCGGGGGGGGGTGCGGGGTGCACAGAGGTTCTCGGGCGGGGGGTCTCTTTTTGGGGAACCTTTTGTGGGGGGGTCTCGTTGGGGGGTTGTGAAGGTTCTCTTGCTTGGGGTGCTGGGGTTTTGTGTGGCGTGTGCGGACGGGGCCGGGGCGGGGTCTGGTGGGAGTGGGTCGACGGGGTCGGGGGAGATGGGGACGACGTCTACTGGGGGGTCGGAGAGCGGGACGGGTACGGAGTCGAGTGAGTCGGGTGACTCCGGTGAGTCGAGTGAGTCCGGGCAGGTCGACCCGGTGCGGGCGTTGATCGATGATGCGGTTGGGTCGGGGTTCGAGGGGGCGATTCTCGTGCGGGTGGGTGGCGAGGTGGTGGTGTTGGAAGCCCATGGGGTGGCCGAGCGCGGTGCGCAGCGGGCCAACACGCCCTCGACCGCGTTCGACTTCGGGTCGATCATGAAGGACTTCACGGCCGCGGCGGTGTTCGCTCTGCAGGCCGATGGTGCGCTGAGTACGGCAGATACCGTGGGGGCGCTGCTGCCCGATGTTCCGCCCGACAAGGCCGACATCACGGTGCTGCAGCTGCTCCAGCACCGGGCGGGCTTGGGCGAGTATCACGACACGCAGGGGGACTTCGAGCCGATGGACCGAGCCCAGGCGCGCGAAGCCATTCTCGGTCAGTCGCTGCGGTTCGAGCCGGGTTCGGCAGAGGCGTACTCCAACGCAGGGTTCACGTTGCTCGCGGACATCGTGGAAACCACGTCGGGGCAGAGCTTTGCCGCGTACGTGCACGACACCGTCATCGGACCCGCAGGACTGCAGGCCACCGGCTTTTTCGGTGAGGCCCGTTGGCAAAGCCACCCGACTGCGGTCGGCTACGATGCGTCGGTGTTCCAGGACAACGACCCGGCGAGTTGGCCGTACACCTGGGCGCTGGTCGGCAATGGGGGCCTGGTCACGACGGTGGAAGACCTCGATCGCTGGCTCGAAGCCCTGTGGGCTGGCGGCATTCTCGGTGAGGAAGGCTTCGAGGCGTACCGGGCGGACTACCTCCGTGCGGCCGACGTCGACGGTGAGGAGGTGTTTGTCTACGCCGGTGGTGGGGACTTTGGATTCGCGGGGGTCGCGATCGATGTCCCCAGCGTTGGTGGGCGGGTGGTCGTGGGCACCAACACCGCCGACAACTTCGACATCGAGTCGTTCGCGCAGGCGGTTGCGCTGGCTGCATTGGAAGGATGACGTGGCATCGCTCGAGGACGACTTCAGGGCGCTCGTACGCGCCCACGAACGCGATGTGCATGCCGTGCTCGCGCAGGTCCTCTTTCGGGCGACGCTCGGGGATGTCGACGACCTGGCCCAAGAGACGTTCCTTCGTGTCCATCGCGCGCTGCCGCAGTTCGTCGAGCGTGGGGCGGCCGCGCGGCGGCGATGGGTGCTGACGATCGCCGCTCGAATCGCGATCGATCATCTGCGCAAGCGGTCGTTTGCAGACCTGCCGTTCGACGAGGACGTGCACCGCTTGCCCGTCGCCGGGACCGACGAGCTCGCCCGCTATCGCCGGCTGGAGGCTCGGGTCGAAGTTGCGCTTCGTGAACTCACCCCCGAGCACCGCGCCGTGCTCGTACTTCGCGACCTGCATGGATTCGAGTACGCCGAGGTTGCGTCCAGCCTCGGCCTGGACTTGGGCACCGTGAAGTCGCGCCTGCATCGAGCTCGCCAACGCGTTCGAACTGCGCTGAAGAAGGATGGCAACGGATGAACGACGACGACTCGCAATCCCTCGGCCCAGAACTCGGCGGATGGGGCACTCCTGAGCCTGCGCCGGACTTTGCCGACCGTGTCGCGCAGCGCGTGCGTCCGGTTGCACCCGCCGCGACGCCCAGCGTATGGAGACGCTGGGCCGCGCCACTGCTCGTGGGCGCGATTGCGGGGGCGGCCGCGACCGCGCTCGCCGTCTCGGACGCACGGACGGGGCGGTCGACGACCCTGTCGGTGATGCAGGCCGGACCGTCTGCCGAGGTGCTGGCCGAGCCTGGGTCGCGCGTGGATTGGAGCGTCGATGGGCGCGGTCGGGTGCAGGTCGACGTCGTGCGAGGGGTCGCGTGGGTCCGCGTACTGCCCGAGGGCGACGGTGTCGTCTTGCGTGCCGACGGCGAGGAGTTCCTCCCCCCCGGCAGTTGTGTGCGCGCCTCGGTGCTCCGTTCCGCGTCGGACGAGGACATCAACGTCGACGCGGTCGACTGCGCCGCGTACGACGACGCGCGGGAGAACGTCGAGTCCTAGCAGGATGTCGGAGAACTCCCACGCACTGCATAACAGCGCCCTCTCCACGCAGAGCGTCGTTGCTCATCGGTCACTGGTGTCCAACCAGCTCCCTCTTCGCGCCTTGCTCTGCATGGCGATGACGCCGTTCTGCATACGCGCGAGTTCTCCGACACCCTGCTAGTCACGGCGGTATCGCTTCTCAGCAGTAGAGCGAAGCGTCCCGGAGGGACGCGGAGCGGCAAAGAAGGAAGGGACGAACGTAGTACGCCGACCTGAGGGGTTCGGAAGGGGGTCCTCGCTCCAACGGGGCCCCCTGGAGAAGCCCGGACCGGACTGTGCGACGAGAGGTCCTAGCCGCAGTGGATGCCGACGTCGCGCATGGCGTCGGAGAGGCTGCTGGCTTGGACCGCCTGGTCGACCGAAATCGAGGTGAGCGTGGCGCCGACGCTGACGTTCACGTCGACGTCGTCGATCAAGTAGAAGCACAGCAGGCCGGACTGGTCGACATTCACGTCGAGCTCGTCGACCTCGGAGAACTGCAGGAATGGAGCGTAGCGCTCGTGCCCACTGCCCAGCGCGATGGTGGCGAAGTGCAGGTCGACGTCGATGATCTTGAGGTTGCCGAACGAGAACAGGCCGCAGTCTTGGGTGATCTCGACTTCGGTGCGGCTCTCCTCGGCCACGTCCATCGCGGAGCCCACGGCGGCACGTTCGACCGCGCTCCAGGCATCGGCGTCGTTCATGCGAGCGTCCCACGCCTCGGCGAGCTGCGCGATGCGTTCGGTCGGCAGCGCTTCGAGACACGCGGCGACGTCGTTGTCGAGGCCGTCGACCTGGGTGGCGGCAGCCTCCTCGGCCAAGCGCACGGTGGTATTGCGAACGTCGTCATCGCTGTCGCCATCGAGGGCGTTGCGAAGATTGCCGATCGACTCCAGGGCTCGCTGCGCGATGCGGTTGCGCATGGCGCCGCGCACCGACCCGATCGGGTTGAAGATGGCCCACGCGCCCTGGACGAGCAGTTCGTTGCGGTTGTTGAACGGGTTGAGGTCCGGCGTGACGCCAACCATCGCCTTGACGTGCAGGCCTTCGTTCCACCAGTCCTCGATCTCTCGCGCCGACGTGGGGCTCTCGCCAATGCCGAACCAACCGCCGTAGTCGGAGCCCACGCGCAGCGTGCCGCCGGGGGTGCTCAGGTCGAGTTCCATGTCGACCTCCATCTGGTCGGCGGGGCACAGCTCGACGGTGTCGAACGTGATCGCGGGACGGCCCCAGTTCTTGCGGTGGAACTCGGCCATGAAATCGACGGTGTACTCGGTGTGCGCGATGAGCTCGGAGAGCTTGTCGTCGTCGCCGTCGAGGTCCTCGCGCTGGCACTGGCCGATGCGAAAGTCGTACAGCCCGGCGAAGGTGTGGTCGGTGATGCCGTCGTCGGCCAACTCGGCGTCGATCTGGCAGCCCGTGTAGTCGATCAGCGCGTCGGCGTACGCTTGCACGGCCTCGACCCGCGCGCGCCCGTCGTCGGTGCCCGGGTCGACGAACGTCGGAGTCTCGAGCGATTCGCAGACCGCGAGTCCGTCGGCGTCATCGGCCTTGCCGCCGCTGGGTCCGTCGGCATCGGCGGCGGACTCGCTCGGTGCGTTGTCACAGCCGGCCGTCAGGAGCACTGCGCCGAGGGCAATGCAGAGCGTGCGCGCGAGACCATGCTGAGACGACATGTACAGATGTGTACCACATCTGCCCACTGTCTACCGGGTGAAACGGACGGCCTGGTCGACCGCGGGCGGATCGACCGCCGTGGTCTCTCCATCCGGCCATTCGATGGTGAGCGCGTCGATCGTGGCGGTTTCCCCCAGGCCGAAGTGGCATGCGTGGGTGCTTCCGCCGCCGAGTGAAGGGCGTTGGCTGTGAAAGCAGGTGCGGGTGCGGCCGCCGGCTTCGAGCGTGAGCACGGCACCGAGCGCGTCGCGGTTGGCGCCCGCTTGCTGCAAGGACACCGAGAGCCAGTGGTGTCCGGAGTCTGCTGCGGCGAGGTTTCGGTAGACACGGACCGGGTCGCCCCAAGCGGTGGTGACGATGTCCAAGCCACCGTCGGCATCGAAGTCGACCAACGCGGAGGCCTTGGCGTGCTCGGGATCCACGGCGCCCGAGCTCCAGGTGCGCTCGGTGAACTGGGCCGTGCCGTCGTTGATGAACACCGCGTCGACCACCGGGTTCATCCCCTTGATGCGGCCGCCCGAGGCGTAGAAGTCGAGGTCTCCGTCGTTGTCCAGGTCGGGCAGATGCACCGCCCACGTGACCGAGTTGCGCTCCCAGGGCAGTCGGCCGCGACCGAGTCCGGCGTCGGCATCGGTCCAGGTGCCATCCGCATTGCTCAGCAGCAGGTGGTTGGGGCCGATGTTGCTGAACGCCAGGTCGACGAAGCCGTCATCGTTGAGGTCGCCGTAGGCCAAGCCCATGCCGTTGACGCCGGGCAATGCGAGGCCGGTGCTCTGGCCCACCTCGGTGAAGCTCCAGCTGTCGTTGGGCCCGGGTCCGTCGTTGCGCCAGTGCGCGTTGGGATGCCCGATCGGGCCACCGACATCGTCGTTGATCACGACCAAGTCGAGGTCTCCGTCGCGATCGGTGTCGAGCCATGCGGCGGAGAAACCCACGGACTCGAGGATGGGGTCGTCGATCCAGGAGGTCCGGTCGACGAAGGTGCCGCCCACGTTTTCGAACAGGTGGTCCCGGGCGCGAACCTCGGACCCCATCTGCGGAAAGCAAAACGCGTGGTTGACCTCGTACAGGTCGAGGTCTCCATCGCCGTCGAAGTCTCCGAACGCTGCGCCCATGGTGCGCTGGCTGTCGACCACGAGGCCCAACGCCTCGGCCACCTCTTCGAAACGCGCCTCGCCGGTTTCGGACAACAGGTTGCGAAAGAACCGATTCTCCCCGCGGCGGCCGACGTAGAGGTCGGCGTCCCCGTCCCCGTCGAGGTCGACGAACGTCGCCATCGATACGGAGTCGATCGTGCCCAGCCCGACGGTCCCGGTGACCTCCTCGAACCGCAGCGTTTCGCCTTGCCCCGTGCCTCGGTGCAGGGTGCCGCCGCTGCCGACGTTGCCGAAGAACACGTCGAGCGTGCCGTCTGCGTCGTAGTCGCCCCACGCGAGCCCGGTATGGCTCTCGGCGCACTCGGGCGGGCTGCCGACCGCGTTGTGCACGATGTCCAGGCCGAGCGCAGCCGCGGTGTCTTGCAGCAGCGGTGCACGTACGGAAAGGGGCCGAGCATCGAACGCTTCGGGGGCGCTCCGCAGCTCGGCCCGCAGCTCGGTATCACCCAACGGCACGTCGCCGGGGACGACGAACAGCCCGGCCGGGGTGTCGGTCATCAAGAATCGCTCGGGCTCGAGCGCTCGGTCACCGAGGCGAATCGTGACCTGGTTGAGCGGACTGTCGGTGACGACGTACAGCAGCGAGTCGGGCGTGACTTCGGCGGGGGCGTCGAGAATCACCGGTCCCTCGGCGTCGATGCCCGTCTCCGAGGACGTGCTCGAGGTCGCCTCGGTTGCCGTATCGTCCCCGGCGGCGATGGGGCCCCCGCAGCCGAGCAGGGTCCCCGTCGCGAGGCTCGCGATGCGCCGACGGTTCACGGGCTCCAGGATACGTCGTAGACCACCGGGGCGCCGGTCTGTGTCGTGGTGGCGAACTCGTCCATGCCGTCGCCATCGATGTCACCGACCGCGAGTAAGCCGGCGGAGAGCAGGGGCCCCTGCACGAAACACGTCACGCCCCATTCCGCATCGCCCGGCATCACGGCGAAGCCGCCTTCGCCCACGGTGAGCACGTCGTCTCCGCCATTGCCGTCGAAGTCACCGATGCCGAGCTGGTCGTAGCCGAAGTACAGCGCGCGGGTTTCGAACTGCTCGGTGTCGATCGCGAGCTCGAGCAGTGTCCAGTCTTCGTGCACGGTGGCCCAGACGGCGTCGGAGATGGGGCCGCCCGCCAAGGCGCCGGTGGCCAGGCTGCGGACCGCCGAGTTTCGAGCGTAGCCGCCGAGCTCGAGGAACGCCTCGGGGTCGTAGTAGACCCGCGACAGCACGTTGGCGAATGCGTTGAGCACGAACCCGATCGTGCCGGCACCGTCGTCGAACGTCGCCAACCCGGCGCTGGGGAAGTCCTCGGCGACGGGCTCGAGGCCGGGGGTTCTCTCGGCCAGGTTGTGCACCTCGCCGGTGGCGTTGTCGGCATCACGCACCACGAGTCGCGGGAGCGCGTCTTGGGGTCCGAACACGGCCGCCTCCACGAGTGGACTGGACGCCGGGGTGTCGGTGCGAGCCTGCTCGGCGGTGCCGAGCCCGTACAGCACCGTGAGCCCTTCTTCGTGCAGGATGGCGAGGTCGACCGCGCCGTCTCCGTCGAAGTCGGCCGCCGCAGCGTCCAACGCAGGACCCGGCAACGAGGGAAGCGCGGCGGGTTCGGTGTCCGGCTGCACGACGAAGCCGCCCTCGTCCATGCCGACGATGAGTGCCTGCCCGGGCTCGTCGTCGAGGTCGACGAACGAGAGCGACGCCACGGCATTGCCGGTGGGGATCGGAAGGGGAAGCAGCACCTCTTCGCTCTGCGCGGAGTCACCACAGGCCGGCAGGTTCTGGACGGGGTCGCAGTAGCCGCCTTGGCACAACTCTCCGGTGTCGCAGTCCTCGTCGTCGTAGCAGTCGTAGTAGTACGGCGGCGAGCAGTGGCCGTAGACGCAGTAACAGTCGCCGCTGTCGTAGCAGTCGTAGTCGTCCTCGGGGACGCACTCGCCCCCGATGCAGTCCTCGTCGTCGTCACAGTCCGCGGGGCCGAGGCACTGCATCGGGTCGATGTCGGTGTCGCTCTCCGATGGCTCGATGACGGTGTCGCTGCCGTCGCTGCCGTCCGTGTCGCCCTCGAACTCCACGACGGGGCCACAGGCCGCCGAGGCCAAGCCGAGTGCTGCGATGGAGAGGGCAGGGCCCCCGAGGTTCCAGTGTCGAGTGTCGAGGGTTTTCATGAGCAAGCCAAACCAGCCACCACGCTGGCCCTGGGCAGCTTTGCAAGCCGCGCGCCACCCGCGGAGTTCCCTCGATCCCCTCCGTTCGGCCAGCCTCACCATGACAGCCGTGTCCGCCCGGCTGTCGCAAATGTCCGGGGCGTCAGTCGGTCACGGTCTCGACCACGGTGACCAGGGAGACGAACACGACGACGAGGGTGGCGAGAGACATGGGGCTTTCGGGCGGGTGGCTAGGTCAACTGCCGCCACAAAGCCTTATTCCCAGGCTGCCCGATTGGGTTGCAGAACCGAAGGGAACAATCTGCGTTCATCACCTGTACACTCCCGACGTTTCGCCATGGCTGGAACCCTCGCTTGCATCCTCTCCTACGGTCTCACCTGCACCCCCGCGACGGTGGAGATCGCAGAGCCGCCGCCGCCCACGCCGCTCGAGCCGGCCGCGGGTGACGATCCCGAGCCCGAGCCAGCCGCCGACGGCGCTGCGGACCCGGCCCCCAAGGGCGCGGCCTCTCGCAAGCTGCAGAGCGTGCAGAAGTTCTACGACGGCACTTCGGACCTCCAGGCCGCGTTCACCCAGACCTACAGCAACAGCGTTTACGGCACGAAGAAGGTGTCCAAGGGCGTGCTCAAGGCGGTCAAGCCCGGCAAGATGATGTGGGACTACGCGGCGTCGGACACCCCCGACATCTACGTCGACGGCGGTCGTGTGTGGTCGGTGGAGCGCGATACCAAGCAGGTTGCGACGCGCGACATCGGCAAGTCGGACATCGCGGGGGTCGAGAAATTCCTGTTCGGGGGCAAGCAGCTCACCAAGGACTTCCGGGTGAAGATCGCCGAGGAGAAGCTTCAGAAGCGATATGCGCCGAAAGCCGGCCAAACGGCGGTTCGCATGCAGCCCAAGAAGAAGAACCCGCACTACAAAGAGATCGTGCTGGTCGTCGAGGACGCCACCGGCCAGGTGCAAGCGTTCGCGGTGTGGAACCAAGACGGCAGCACCAACCACTTCAAGCTGTCCAAGATCGTCCGCAACGGCGGCCTCACGGCCAAAGACGTGAAGTTCGTCAAACCGGCGGGCTACACGATGATCGACGGCTAATCGCGGCGGAAGCCTCGCTGGCGGCGAGTCTCGAATCGAGGCTCGCCGCTCTCGTTTGAACACTCCAGCCTCGTGCTGCTACCTTGTGCCGCGTTTCCGGGGGGCGTCCTGCCGACCCCGGCGATTCGATCTCCGAGGTTTCGAACATGATGATGGATCAATCCCTGAAATTGCTTGGCTTGGGTCTGTGCGCTGCGATCGCCGCTGGCTGCCCTGCCGATGACACCGACCCCATGGGCACCGCCGACACCGGCGGCAGCACGTCCGACACGCCGTCCACCACGGACACGCCGAGCACGACGGACACGCCGACCACGACGGACACGCCGACCACCACCGATACGCCGACCACGACGGACACGCCGACCACCGGCGACGACACCGATACCGCCGGTGGCGACTGCGTGGGTGTGCCCGAGTCGGGCGCGGCCGCGGGCGAAGCCTGCACCGCCAACGACGAGTGTGAGTCCGGCGTGTGCTTGTTGTTCCAAGATGTTCCCGCCGACGACGACGCCGTGTGTGGCGACGTGATGCCCGACTGCAGCACGCGCGTCACCGGCACGGTCTTCGACTTCGGCACGCTGTCGCCGCTCGCCGACCAAGAGGTCCGCGTCGTCGCTGCGCTCGACGCCCTCACCAACCCCGCGAAAGCCACCCCGCAGGCCAGCGGCACCTCGGGTGCCGACGGCACCGTGGACTTCACGTCCGACGGCCCGATCTCGGCTGCAATCGCGACCGTCGCCATCGTGGGCGGTGGTGACTACTTCCTCACCGCCACTGGCGTCGCCAGCGACGAGATGGGCTACCCGCCCGGCACCGGCATTCACGAGTTCTGGGCCGTGCCCGGCGCTTCCCTGTCGGCATGGAACGACTCGCTCGACGGCGTGATCGATGCCGAGTTCCACCCCGTGGGTGAGACCGGCGGCATCATCGGCTTCGTTCGTGACGCCGACGGCAACCCGGTCGCAGGCGCGACCGTGGCCGCCGACGCCGACGGCAGCGGCGCTCAGATCTTCTACCCCCAGGCCGACAACTCGGTGGTGGAGACGATGACCGACGACACCGGTCTGTTCCTCATCGTCGGCGGCGCGTCGACGGGCGAGGACTACACCGCGACCTCCGCCGGCATGACCGGTTCGGGCACCGCGGGCACCGCCCCCAACGTCGTGTTCTCGCTGGTCCTCACCGTCCAGTAAGCCTCGCGGCCTGAGCCCATCGCAAAGCCCCGCTCGCACCTGGTGCAGCGGGGCTTTGTCGTGTCGTCGCACCCACATCCTGCGCGAAGACTCACATTCGCGGCACTCCCGCGTGTGTGGTAACCGTGACGGAAAGCTGTTAACTCATGCTGACCGGTCGGTCGGTCAGCTCTGGAGAACCTGCAATGAAGACGCACGCCTTGATGATGCTCGCCCTCCCGTTCGCCCTGATGGGCTGCCCTTCGGATGACACGTCCGGTGATGGGTCCGACACCGAGTCGCCGACCGCGGGCGAGGGCACCGAGACCGACGCCACCGAGACCGACCCCACGACGGGTGGATCGAGCAGCGGAGAGGTCGACCTTCCCGAAGGCTGCAACTACTTCGTCGACGCCGCCTCGGCCACGCCGCAAGAAGACCTGATCACGGCGCTGGTCGACGTGCAGCCGATGGAAGTCGTCTGCGTCAGTGAAGGCACCTTCACCCTCACCCGACAGCTCACCGTCACCGAGGACGACGTCACGCTTCGCGGCTCGGGCCAAGACGCGACCATCTTCGACTTCAGTGGTCAGCAGACCGGCGGCAACGGCATTCTCATCGAGGGCGACCGGAACACCGTCGAGGCACTCACGGTCGTCGAGACGCCCGGAGATGGCATTCGCGCCAACGATGTCGACGGCATCATCTTCCGTGACGTCACCGTGGGCTGGGCTGCCGAAGGCGATCCGACCAACGGCGCCTACGCGCTGTACCCGGTGCAGTCCGAGAACGTCGTCGTCGACGGTTGTGTCGTCTACGGTGCTGCCGATGCGGGGGTCTACCTCGGCCAATCCGGGCAGTCGCTCATCATGAACTCGGAGGCCTACGGCAACGTCATCGGCATCGAGGTGGAGAACTCGACCGACGTGGTGGTGCGTGACAACTACACGCACGACAACACCAACGGCATCCTCGTCATCACGCTTCCAGGCTTGGACATCCTCGACGGCAAGCGAGCCAACGTCTTCAACAACCGGGTCGAGAACAACAACCTCGCCAACTTCGGCGATGCGGGCACCACGGTGGGCATTCTCCCGGCAGGTGTCGGGGTGCTACTGGTCGCGACCGATACCAACGAGGTGTGGGACAACACCATCACCGGCAACAAGAGCGTGGGCGTGGCCGTCATCTCGTTCTTGCCGTCGCTGTTCGGGGACCCCAACGACCCCGAGTTCGACCTGTACTCCGAGGGCAACTACGTGCACGACAACGAGATCTCGGGCAACGCGATGGACCCCGAGCAAACCGTGCTCGTGCTCAACGGAACCGCGGCACCCGGCCCCGAGGTGATCATCGACGGTTGCTTCGACCCCGACAAGGACCAGAGCGACACGGCCCTGTTCAACTGCCTCGACGTGCCCGCCGAAGGGTTCTACATGGCCGACGGTTGCCAGCAGCAGGGCGGTCCCAACACGGACATCGACCCCTACACCTGCACGCAGCCCGCGTTGCCCACCGAGTCCCCCGTCGAGATGGGCTGAGAGGAGCGGGTTCATGCGCCGCCAATACGCCACGCTGCTCCTGTGCACACTCGGCCTCGTCGGGTGTTCGGACTCGCCAGGGTCGGGCGCCGACGGCACCGATAGCCAAGGGCCGAGCAGCACCGGGACCGCGGGGGAGACCGACACCGATGCCGAACCGGCCGAGCCGGTGAACCTCGACATCGACGCGTACCCCTTCGAGACGTTGTCCGAGTACAACTTCTTCGTCGGGGACCTGGAAGACCTCGTCCCCAACGAAGGCGTGATCCCCTACACCGTGGCGGCGCCGCTGTGGGCTGACGCCGCGGAAAAGGGCCGCTACTTCGTCATCCCCGAAGGTTCGACGATCGAGTTCACCGACCAGGACGAGTGGGTGTTCCCCACCGGCTCGGTGTTCATCAAGCACTTCTACTTCGATCAGGACCGCGGTCCTGCCGAGGACTTGCGGGTCATCGAGACCCGGTTGCTCGTGCTCGAAGCCGACGGCAACTGGCAGAGCTACGGATACATCTGGAACGACGAGCAAACCGAAGCCGACCAGACCAAAGCCGGCGCCGATATCTTCGTCGACTACGTCGACGAAAGTGGTGAGGCGCATTCGCAGCTGTACTTGGTGCCCGATCAGAACTCGTGTGAGAGCTGCCACCAGCGCGACGACCAGACGCTCATTCTCGGCCCGACTACGCGGCAGATGAACACCGCGTGGGACATCGGCGGCGAGGGGGAGGTGAACCAGATCGACTGGCTCGCCGACCACGGGTTCTTCTCCGAACCCGTGCCTGCTGCGAGCGACTTGCCGGCGCTGGCCAATCCGGCCGGAGATGCGTCGCTCGACGCCCGGGCGCGCGCATACCTGCACGGCAACTGTGCGCACTGCCATCGGCCCGGAGGTGCGGGGGGCTCGAGCGGTTTGAAGTTCGCGGTGTGGGAAGACGACCCCGCCGACTTCGGCGTCTGCAAGCTTCCCGCCGCGACCGGTCCGGGTGCTGGCGGTCGTCGCTACGACATCTGGCCGGGCGAACCCGACCTGTCGATCATTCCGTTCCGCATGGCGAGCGAAGACCCCGAGATCAAGATGCCCGAGTTGCCGAGCTTGCTCGCCGACGACTTCGGGGTCGAGCTGATCGAAGCGTGGATCTCCGAGTTGCCCGGCGACCCCTGCGAGTGAATCAAAGCCCGGTGAGCGCCCGCAGCAGACGGGCCTCGTAGCTCAGCCTCGGAACCCCGTCGGGATGTGTGTCCATGACGGCCTCCGAGAGCTGGGCCAGCGATGGAATGCCGGGGCAGGCCGCCATTGCGGCGCCGGTCCTCGGGAGGCCGAAGTCGGCACCGACCTTGGGCTCGAACGGGCGACACAGCTCGGGCAGCATGGTGCGAAGCCGATGCGCGATCGCCTGCAACTCGGGGGAGGCGTCGCTCGGAAGCTCGACGTCGGCGCCTTGAATCCACGCCCGGGCGACCTCGAGCGGCAGCGGTCCACCGCCCACGACGTGGTGCGCTTCGTTGACGGAGATCGAGACCGCGCCGGCGGGCATCCGGGGGTCGACCCCCTGGATCACCGCGATCCAGATCGCGGGAACGCGCTGTACCCAAACCGGGATCACGCGGCTGCCTCCGAGGCGCGTGCGGCCGCCCGCAATGCTTCGCCGACCCGGCCTCGGTCGACACGCGCGCGGTTGAGCCGGTTCGAGCTCCCGTGTCGGAGCACTTGCTCGACGTCTGCGGGTCGCGGCGGGAGGTTCACCCACGCGTCTCGCCAAATCCGACGCCACGCGCGGAGGGTCTCGGCGTGCGTCGGCGGCTGGCGACTTGCGACCGGGGTTGCAGCGAGGCATCCACTGTTGTCGTAGCCGATCTCGTGAATCGCGAGACCCGAGCCGGAGTTCTGCAGCGTGGGTTCCGGCGTCTGGCGTTGAAGCAGGTGCCACATCGCAAACGTGAGGACCGCGTCGAGGTGCAACGGGCGAGCCTCTCCGGACATCGACAGAATGTGCGGGCCGGGGAGGGAGGCGAGCGGGATGGTGCCCTCGCGTCGCAGGAGCAGTTGTTTGACGCCCGCCCGGGCCGCGAAGACGCTGGTCGAAAAGTCCGAGGTCAGCACCGCGCCGCAGCGTCGGATGAGCGCCGCACGGTGTCGCAGCGGCCACCGAGCGACGTCGGCTCCGGTGCGGTCAGCGATGCGTTCGACCAGGGCATCCTCGCCGTGGGGCGCGACGAGCATCACGGGGCGGCCACCGGCGTGTCCCAACGTCGACACCAAGCCCTCCCAGCCGAACCCGAGCCAGTGCTCGGCGTCCGTCGTCGGCGCGACGATGATGGGCGGTGCTCCATCACCGCATCCGTGTTCGACGAGGGTGTCGGCGACGGGATCGGCGGTGAAGTGACCCCCCTCGTCGGTGCGCACGTGGGCGCCCGCCGACCAGACATCCTGCAGGGAGAAGACGTTGAGGGCCGGGTCGAGTCCCCACGTCGCGAGGTATTCGAAGGCCGGGTGCGATGCCCTCCACTGGCCGGTCTCGTCGACGAACGGGCCGACCACCGCGTGGGGATCGAGCGCAAACAAAGGGGCGAGGTGCCCCGCCAGGCCGCCGTACGTCAGGTTGAGTACGGTGTCGAACCAGCGCCCTTCGATGATGCCGTCGATCGCCCCGCGGAGGGCAATTGCGGCGGCGAGCGGATGCCGACCCGCGCGCGTGCGCAAGCCGGCCAGGGGCAGGTCGTGCACGACGCTGGCGCCGGGCAGCAGCGAGCACGCGTCGTGGGTGAGGTCCCAGCCGATGACCTCGACGCTCTCCACATCGCGGCGTGCTCCCCAGGCGGCGGTAATCCGGGCCGCATTCCATACGTCCGTTTCGGTGCCCAGCGACAGCACCGCGACGCGCTTGCGACGACGACCCTCCACTCCCCGTTTGTGCCGCGTCGCGTTCCGGGGGCAAGGGCTGCCGTTGCGCGCGGCGGTTCCATAGTGGGCTGCACTGCTGCGCGGTGGACCCGGACCAGGGCCGGGACGCGGTGGCCGCGTGGTACGGTGGTGCGTAATGGATCGAACGCGCAGGATCGTGCTCGCCGCAGGAGTGCTGTGGGTCGGTTGCAGTGATGACGGCGTGACCGGGCAGGGGGGATCCAGTGGTGGTGCGGCAACGGCGGGGCCCAACTCCACGACGCCCGAGAGCGGTGACGAGACGAGCGCGGATTCGACCACCCCTCCGGGAACCACCGGGCTCACGGGCGCGGACACGCAGACCTCGGGGGAGAACGACGAAAGCGAGTCGGGGGGCGGCGACGAGGCGACCACAGGCACCGGGGGCACGCCCGAAGGGGTCTGGCAGCCATCGCCGGGCACACGCTGGCAGTGGCAGTTGCTCGGCGACATCGACACTTCGTTCGACGTCGAGGTCTACGACATCGATCTGTTCGACGCGCCGCAGAGCGTGATCGACCAACTGCATGCCGAGGGCCGCATCGTCATCTGCTACTTCAGTGCGGGCAGCTACGAGGAGTGGCGAGACGACGCCGACGACTTTCCTACCGAGGCGATCGGAAGCCCTCTCGATGGATGGCCCGGCGAAGCATGGCTGGACCACCGCACCGAAGGGGTGCGGGCCATCATGGCCGCACGGCTCGACCTCGCGGTGCTCAAGCGCTGCGACGCCGTCGAGCCCGACAACGTCGATGGGTACACCAACCCGACCGGCTTCGATCTCGTCGGCGATGATCAGCTCGACTACAACCGCTGGCTGGCCCAAGAGGCCCATGCCCGCGCGCTCTCGATCGGCCTCAAGAACGACGTCGATCAGGTGGACGCATTGGTCGACGACTTCGACTGGGCACTCAACGAGGAGTGCATGACCTACGCGGAGTGCGACACGACCACGCCGTTCATCGACCAGGGCAAGGCGGTGTTTCACGTCGAGTACGTCGACGACACCAACGATGGTCCCGCTCGCGCGGACGAGGTCTGCCCGACGACGACCGGACTCGGGTTTTCAACCCTCATCAAAGAGTGGGACCTGACGCCCTGGCGCCTCCCGTGCCCGTGAGCTGCTATCGCTCGTTGTAGGGACGTTGAGGGCAGCGCATGCACGGCGCGACGCTGGGCACGTGCACGAGGGCTGGACGGGGTGCGGGGTGCAGCGACAACGGGACCCGAGCCGACTGCCACCGCCCGCCGCGGTACGCGTGCAACGTGGCCTCGGGCGTTTCTCCCATGTGCACGACCGCGAAGCCCGGGCGCGGTGTGTAGCGCTCCGGGAGCTCGGCGCTCGAGCTGTTGAACCGCAGCCGTCGCCAACTGCTGCGGACGTCGGGGCGTGACGCTGCGCCCGAAACGACCTGAAACACCCCGTGGGGGAGGAACACGCGATCGCTGCGAATGGTGCCGTCGCTGATGTCGGTCGAGGCGTACGTGGCGCGGTCGTGCCCCGCGATGGCGCCGACGAATACGCCGGCCTTCAGCGCCCGGACTACGGGGGGCGCGAGCGTGTGGGCGGTGGAGTCCGGGTCGCCTCCACCAACGCCGTGATACCCGGCAGCTTCGACCGGGTAGTTGGCGACCAGCACCCGTGGAGGTCCCTCCGTGGCCTCGAGGGCGTGCATCAGCGCGTCGAGGCTACGCAGGTCGAGGTCGTGGGCTGCCGGACGCGGGCCAGCGATCCAAGGGGTGAGGTCGACGAAGACCAGTTGGAGCCGAGCGTCGGTTTGGCGCAGCGGCGTGCATTTGCCGTCGTTGCACGTCGCCACTGTCTGGGTGTCTCCCGAGGGCAGGACGTCGACGACGTAGTGGGTGCCGGGTTGGCCCGCGGGGTGCGAGGGGTCTTCGCGAAGCGCTCGCCGGGCGCCACAGCGATAGGCGGCCTCGCCCGGGAGTGAGAACGCGCTGCCGCCGGCGGCCCGGTGGGCACGGACGACCTCGGCGAGTGCGTCCACGCCCCGGCGGTCGAATGCGTGCGCGCGAGCTTCGCAATCGAGACGGCCTCGCCCGTCGAGCAGGACGTCCCCGAGCCAGACGACGATCGGCTTGCGACCGGCGGCACGTTCGGCCTCGAGGGTGTCGGAGATCCCACGCGCGACGGCGGCGGGGGTGCGTCCGGGCGCCCCGGGCTCCCCGATGAGCACGAGGCTCGGACCGTCAGGGGAGGGCTCGGGCGCGCGATCCCATTGGTGGCTGCGGTGCGTCATGCAGCCGGGCGCGGTCAGCAGGGCTGTACACGCGAGCTGGGCGAGGATGCGCCGCACCGCTGCAGGCTACCGTCTTCGGGCAAAAAACGCCCGCGTTCGGGTTCTCCTCACAGGGCGCCGTCTTGCGGCCGCTCGCCCCGATCGCCGAACATGCGCGCATGTCGGGACCGTCGCGTGCCAGCGCCCCTGACGCCATCTTGTTGCGCACCTCGATCAACGGGGATGCGGTGCAGGTGGCGATCGAACCCCACCACACCCTGCTCGAGGTGCTGCGTTATCAGCTCGACCTGATCGGCAGCAAACAAGGCTGCGACAAGGGGGACTGCGGCGCTTGCACGGTGCAGATCGACGGCAAGCCTGCGCTCGCCTGTCTGACCCTCGCCGTGCACGCGCAGGGCCGGGAGATCACCACGGTCGAGGGCCTCGGAGACGCCCACGGTGGATGCCATCCGCTGCAGGACGCGTTCGACCGCCACGACGCGGCGCAGTGCGGCTTTTGTACCCCGGGCATTCTGATGAGCGCCGAGGCGCTGCTGCGGAAGTGCAAGCGTCCGGTGTCTGTGGACGAAGCGCGCGAAGCTCTCGCGGGCAACCTGTGCCGCTGCACGGGTTACACGAAGATCCTCGACGCGGTGGTCGACGCTTCCGAATCCATGCACGGTGGCAGCGAGGGGGCGAAATGAGCGACACCAACGAAATGCCCACGCACGAAACGGGCGGCCAGGTCGGCGGCGTGCACCGCAAGGTGGACGCGATGGAGCGGATGCGAGGCATCACCCGCTACACCGACGACCTGAAGCTGCCGCGCATGCTTCACGCCAAGATCAAACGCTGCCCGCATCCGCACGCGAAGATCGTGTCGATCGATGCTTCGGCGGCGCTCGCAATGCCCGGCGTGCATGCGGTCATCACGGGCAAGGACCTTCCCACGCCCTACGGCATCATCCCCTGGACGCCCGACGAGACCGCACTGTGTCTCGAAAAGGCGCTGCACGTCGGCGATGGCGTGGCGTGTGTGGCGGCCGACGACGAGGACACGGCCATCGAGGCGCTCGACAAGATCGAGGTGACCTACGAGGTGCTCGAGCCGTTGTTCGACCCCGAAGAGGCGCTCGAGGCTCGGGACAATCCGATCAACCCGTTCTCTCGCAAGGGCAACCTGTCCAAGAAGGTGCTGCTCGAGTTCGGGGACGTGGACGCGGTGCTCGAGCAATCCGACGTGGTGGTCGAAGGCGACTACTTCTTCGAGGGCACGACGCACGCCGCAATCGAGCCGCATTGCGCGTTGGCCCACGTCGAGCCGGGCGGGGTGCTCACCGTGTGGTCGGCCACCCAGGTCTCGCACTACCTTCACCGGGAGCTTTCCAAGGTCTTGGAGCTCCCGGCCAATCGCATCCGTGTGATTCAGCCTCCGCTGGGCGGCGCGTTCGGGGGCAAGAGCGAGCCGTTCGACCTCGAGTTTTGCGTGGCCAAGCTGGCGTTGCTCACCGGGCGACCCGTCAAGCTGCTCTACACCCGTGAAGAGGTGTTCTACAGCCACCGCGGTCGTCACCCGATGAAGATGAAGTACCGCACGGGCTTCACGAAGGACGGCAAGATCACCGGCGTCGACGCGAAGACGATCCTCGACGGCGGGGCGTACTCGAGCTTTGGCCTGGTGACGACGTACTACTCCGGGCAGCTCCTGTGTGCGCCGTACGGCTTCGACGCGTACCGCTTTCACTCGCGGCGCGCCTACACCAACAAGCCGGCGTGTGGCCCCAAACGTGGCCACGGCAGCGTACAGCCGCGCTTCGCCTTGGAGTGTCAGCTCGACAAGGCGGCGGAGCAGCTGGGCCTCGACCCGATCGACATGCGCCTGCACAACGACATCGGCGACGATGCGGTCACGGTCAACGAGTTCCGTGTCGGCAGCAACGGCTTCTCCGAGTGTCTGCGTCGGGTGCGGGCCAGCAGTGGCTGGAACGCCAAGCGCAAGGAACTGCCCTACGGGCGGGGTCTCGGCGTCGCGGGCAGCACGTACATCTCGGGCACGAACTACCCGATCTATCCCAACGAGATGCCGCAGGCGGCCGTGCAGATCACCCTCGATCGCTCGGGTCGCGCACGGGTGTTCTCGGGCGCCAACGACATCGGCCAGGGCAGCAACACGATGCTCGCCGTCATCGCGGGCAACGAGCTCGGGCTGCCACTCGAGGACATTCGCGTGCTCTCGGCCGACACCGACCTGTGCCCGGTCGACCTGGGCGCCTACAGCTCTCGCATCACGCTGATGGTCGGCAACGCGTGCCTCGAAGCCGCCCAGAAGCTGCGACGCGCGGTGTGTGAAGCGGTGGGCAAGCGCTGGGAAGTCCCGCGCAAGCGCGTGACGCTGGCCGACGGTCAGGCGATCGATCGCGAAGACCCGCAGCGCAACGTTCCGTTGGCCGAGGCGTTCCAGTGGGCCGAGTCCGACAACGGCTTGATGTCCGCGACGGGCTCGTACAACACGCCCAAGGACCGGCACGGGGAGTACCGCGGGGGCACGATCGGCGCGTCTCCGGCCTACAGCTTCACCGCCCACGTGGCCGAGGTCGAGGTCGACGCGATGACCGGCATCGTCGACGTGAAGACCATCTGGGTCGCGCACGACTGCGGTCGCGCGCTCAGCCGCAAGATCGTCGAGGGCCAGATGGAAGGCTCGGCGTACATGGGCTTTGCCGAGGCGATCATGGAGCAGCACATCGTCGATCCCGGACACAACGGTGTGCATCCGGGACCGAGCTTGCTCGACTACCGGATCCCCACCTTCCTCGACACCCCCGAGCTGCAAGCGCTCATCGTCGAGTCGCCCGACGCCCAAGGGCCGTACGGTGCGAAAGAAGCCGGGGAGGGACCGCTGCACCCCAGCATTCCGGCCATCGCCAACGCGATCTACGACGCGGTGGGCGTCCGCATGGACAGCCTTCCGTTCACACCGCCGCGGGTGCTCGCGGCATTGCAAGCCCGCGCCGAGCAGGAGCGTGCCGGCACCTTGAAACCCCACAAGCCCGCCCGGGAGATGGCCTGATGCTTCGTTTGCCTCGTTTTGGGGTGCAGACCCCGACCACCCTCGAAGACGCCGTGAAGGCGCTCTCGCAGCCTGGCGCACGCCTGGTCGCAGGGGGCACCGACATTCTGCCCAACCTCAAGCATCGACTCGATGCGCCCGCGCTGTTGGTGAGCTTGGCGGGGGTCGCCAGCTTGCGCGAGGTGAGCGAGCGAGACGGGTTCTTGGTGATCGGCGCGGGCGTGACCCTCACCGAGATCGCCGAGCACCCCCGGGTGCGCGCGTTGTTCCCCAGCGTCGCGCATGCGGCCGGGGTGATTGCGAGTCCGCTCATTCGCAACATGGGCACGCTCGGCGGCAACGTGAACCTCGACACCCGCTGCCGTTACGTCAACCAGACCCACTTCTGGCGCTCCGCCATCGGCGGCTGCCTCAAGTCCGAAGGCGACGTCTGCCATGTCGTGCCCAAGGGGCGGATCTGTGTGGCCGCGATGAGCAGCGACCTGGTGCCCGTCCTCGGCAGCCTCGATGCGGTGCTCGTCAACCACGGCCCCGATGGCCCGCGCGAGCTTCCACTGCTCGACTACTACGGCGCCGACGGAACGCAGCACATCAAGCGCCTACCGGGCGAGGTGACTGCGGAGGTTCGTATTCCGCTGCCGAAGGGCGCCACACGAGCGCGCTACGAGAAGTGGACGGTGCGCAAGAGCATCGACTTCCCGCTGGTCTCGGTCGCCGTCAAGTTCGACCTCGCCTCGGATTCGGTCGACGCCGAAATCGAAGGGGTGTCGGTCGTGGTCGGCGTGCTGGGCAGCAAGCCGCGGGTCGTGACGCGTCTGGACGAAGTCCTCGGGCGCTCGCTGTCCGATCCTTCGGTGGCGCAGACGGTCGCCGAGCGCACCCATGCCCAGTGCAAGCCGCTGGAGAACGTGCCCTACGAAGCGCCGTATCGACGCCAGATGATTCGCGTGTTCACGCAACGCGCAATCGAAGCCCTCGTCCGCGAGGGCTGAGACGCTGGGCGGCGGGGGTCTACTCCCGCTGCAGCGTCAGTTTACGGTGCAGGCCGTAGGGCTCGAGTTCGGCGTCGACGTAGCTCGACTCCGAGCGAATCTCCGGCCGCGTCTTCCAGGTCTTCTTGGGGCTGGCGAGCACGACCAGCTCGAAGCCCAGCGCGCCGAGTTCCTTTTCGAAGGCGGGCGTCATGATCGCAGACGCCAGCGTGTCGTCGATCGCTCCGCTGCCGACGCGAATCCGCTCGTGCTGGTCGCCCGAGACCTTGATCGCGGTGTTGATCCCGTGGTCGTCCTTGAGTCGTTTGCCGAGCGACTTCTCGAACGCATCACGAGCGGCGACGCGGTCGCGGTGCACGACGTAGGTCGTGGCCCACCGGACTTGGCGGCGGCACTTTTCGAGCCGCTTGACGACCGCAGACACCCGGGCCGTGTGCGCCTCGGCAGGCAGCGCGGAGACGTCACGCCAGGCTCGCCCCACCGCCTCCGCGCTCTTGCAGTCCTTTTCGTCTTCATAGACGAGCCGTGCGTTGCGAAGCACGTTTCGAATCGCGGCACGGCGTTCGGGGCCCGAGGCGGGAAGGGCTTCGGCCGGGGGAAGGGCGGGCTCGACCGGTTCGGGCTCCGACGGTTGCGCGGGGGCGTCGGGCGTGTCCGCGTCCGGCTCGCTCGGAGGGTCTTGCGCAGGCGTAGGCTCGGGTGTGGGGTCGGCGACGACGACTTTCGCGGGGGTGGTCGGGTCGGCGGCAGGCTTCGGCGCAGGTCGCGTGCCTTCCATCGCACCCAGGACCGCACAGCCGAAGAACGCGATTCCACCAAGGCTCGCGAGAATCGCAGCACCGCGGGCGTCCTTGCGGCTGCGGTAGCGCAGGAGCATCAGGCCGAAGGTGATGCCGTAGACGGCACCACTGGCCAGCATCCCCGCTCCCCAGGGATCTTGACTGGGATTCCAGGCCATCGCGACCGCTCAGCCTGCGCTGCAGTAGGTGTTGATCTCTTTGACGAGGGCTTCCTCGGACTCGAGGACCTTGGCCTCTTCCGCCTTTACGGCGTCGACCTCTTCGCGCGTGGACGCGGCAGCGCGCTTCGGCCCGAGGGCTTTGGCCTCACCCAACACGCTGGCGTAGCGCTTCCCGAAGTCGGCGAGCTTCTCATCGGACAGCTTCAGCGCCGCCACCGCATCGATGGTGGTCTGAAACGCCTTCTCGTAGTCGGCGATGACCTCGGGCTTGCTTCGCGCCGCGGCCAGGGCGTTGGTCGCCGCGGTCATCTCGGCGGTCCGCGACTCGACCGTGTCGATCAGCGTGTTGCACTGCTCGACCTTGTCGCATCCGGGCAAGAACGCGGTGCAGAGCAGACTGACGAGGGCGGCACTTCGAAGCTGCATGAGGTGCCGTAGGGTACGACGATCCACCGCGGAAGCGCGAGGCTCACTCGGCGACGATTTCGTAGCAGGCGAAAGCGGCCTTTTCGTTGGCCGGAAGTGACGTGCCCAGGCTCTGACCGGGATTGGGGACTCCCCGGTACTCCATGATGTACGTGCCGCTGGTCAGCGGTCGCGAGAATTCCGCGCCACGGGTATGCCCGATGAACACCTCATCGCCGCTCTCGACGTCGCGCAAGAACAGGTTGCCGGTGCCTTCGCTGTCGTTGGGCGACGAACCCTCGATCTCCATCGTGCCCATCAGCGTGGCGACGGGCACATCGATGTCCAGCGTGCCTCCATCGCCCGAGATCTCGACACCGGACTGCAGCACCGCGTCGGCGTTGACCGGAAGCAACTCGTTGCTCAGCTCGTTGGCGTAGACGACATCGTAGGTCCCGGGAACGACGCGCGCGGCGTAGGTGCCCTCACGTGTATTGCCGAGCGCGACGCTGTCTCCGGTCTCGCGGTTCTTGAGGAACAAGCGACCGTCGTCGTAGGGGCTGTCGGGTGCCGCGACGCCCCCGAGCGTCAGGCTGCCGACGACTTCCGTCACCGGGATGTTGATGTTGTGGGTGTCGTCCTCTTTGATGTCGAGGAACGTGAGCCGAGCGTGCGTGTTGACCGGCATGTGTTCGCCCGCTGTGTCCTGGGCGTAGACGACCTCGTACGTCCCCCGAATGACCCGCTGCGAGAACGTCTCCGCTGCCGTATTGCCCAGTGGGATCAGCTTCCCGTCCAACCCGCGAAGGTAGACGATGCCATCGTCGTACTCGTGCGCCGGGGGGGCCGCGCCGTTGAGGCGAATCGAACCCGACACGACCGCAGTCTCGATGTTGATCTCGAAGTCCGTCTCCGATTTTCCGACTTCCGCGATTTCGTCGAGGACCGTCCCTTTGTTCCTCGGCGCCGAAAGCCCGGGTTGCCGCGACGTGTAGATGACTTCGTAGGCGCCGGGAAGCAGTGGAACCGAGTAGGGCCCGTTCTCCGTTCCCGCAAGCGGGATCCGCTCTCCCGTTCTCGTGTCTCGGAGTTCGATGTCTCCGTTGTCGTAGGCGTCGGCCAACTCGGCACCGTCGATGAGGACTGAGCCGGAGAGGCGACTCGTGTCGAGCTCGATGTTGAGCTCGGTGTCTCTCGGCGCAATTTCCACATCCTGCACGAACCCGTCCTTGTTGACGGGGATCTCTCCCTGGGTTTGGAGCGCTTCGTAGCGGAGCTCGTATCGACCGGGGAGCACTCGCACGGCGTACGCGTCGTCCGTCGTGTCTCCGAGCCGGATTCTGTCCCCGGAGGACGGGTTCACCAGCCAGAGTCGGCCGTAGTTGTACGCGGGGTTCGATGGAACGTCGTCATCCGTGAAGGAGATCGAACCGCGGACGCTCGCAGTCAGGATTTCGATGGAATGGCTGGCACTGCTGTCGTCGATCTGCACCTGACCAAGGACGGCGCCCGAGTTCTTGGGCAAGGTGGAGCCTTGCTTGTGCTCGTAGATGACGTCGTACACGCCTGGGACCATGAGCACCTGAGCTTGCTGTTCCCACGTCTCTGCAACCGGAACCTCGTCACCGGTGACCCGGTTTCTCAGTGCGATGTACCCATACTCGTAGACGGAGTCTGGTGGGGCTTCGCCGTCGAGCGTGATGGACAGCGACGCTTGCACCGCTGGAACGACGGCTGGAATGGAGGCCTCCGCAATCTGCGAGCAGGGAAGGCAGTCGAGGCCGGTCGAAGCGAAGCCTTCGTCGCAAATGCATTCGGGCCCCTGGTCGCCCAGTTCGCAGTAGCCGGCGCCGCTGCAGAACAGCTCATCGCACGCTGCGGCGGACCCGGTATCTTCGTCGCCGCCGGTGTCCGTGTCGGAGCCGCCGGTCCCGGGGTCTTCGCCCGTCGCTGCACCCGTTTCGTCGCCCGCCGTGTCGCCCTCGGGGCCGTCGTCGGTCCCTCCGTCGTTTGCGCCTGCACCGGTTTCGGTGCCGGAGTCTGTGTCCGCGTCGGCCTCGTCAGACGCGAGATCCAACCCGCATCCAGACCCGAGCGCAACGGCGAGAACACCGACCAGCGAACACCCACGACTCAGCCAAACCATGGCGCGAGGTTAGCACGGCGATGGACCCAGAACTGGTCCGGATCCGGTTCGCACGGGACTTTTAGCGGCGGTTCGGCGGGTGTCAGGGGCTGGCGAGTATGACAGCGATGCCACCCTGGGGACCCGCACTCGCGCTGACCAAGTCGACGGCGCCATCGCCATCGAGATCCGCCGCGGCAACGGCGTTGGGTGCCGACATGGTGCCGAACACCTCTGGCGCACCGAGGCCCTCGCCCGGAACTCCGCGCAGGACCCCGAGAGCGTTGCCGGCCTGCAGTGCGACAACCATGTCAGGGATCCCATCCGCGTCGACATCGGCCGCGAGTGCGTCGCGTGGGTTCGCACCGATGGCGACCGGACTCAGCGTGCCAAACGTTCCATCGCCGCCGCCCGACCAGAAGCCCGCGGTCCCGGCATCTTGGTGAATGGCGCCCATGTCCACGGCGCCGTCGTCGTCGAAATCGGCCAGAACGACGTCACGCGGACCCGATTGCGCCGCGTAGGTCATCGGAGGGTCGAACTCGGTGAGCTGGCTGATGTAGACGCCCAGGTTGCCGCTGCCGAAGTTGGCCACCACGAGGTCGTCACCCACTTGGCCATCGACGTTGGCCGCTGCGAGTCCGATCGGAGATGTGCCGGCGGGGATCGAGGGGGTGGGCGTGAAGCTGCCGTCACCGCCTGCCAGCGCGACACGAATGTCATCGTCGACCTCATGGGCGATCGCGAGGTCGTCGATTCCATCGCCGTCCACGTCTCCAAGAGCAAGTGCGCGGGGCCCGTCACCCGAAGGCAGCGGCATGCCGGGGTCGAAGCCGATACCGTTCGAGAACAACAGCGCCACGAGGTTGGCCGAAGGGGCCGCGGCGGCGATGTCCGGGGTCCCGCTGCCATTGAGGTCGCCGACCGCGAGCGCGAGGACGCTGTCGCCATCCATCAGCTCGAGCGTTTCGCCGAAGCTGCCGTCGCCGAGCCCGAAGCGAACGCTGAGGCCGTCGTCGTGCCCCGCCGCGAGATCGAGCGCGCCGTCGTCGTCGAAGTCCGCGATTGCGAGGGCGGCGGTGGAACGGCCCGAGAGGATGACCGTCGGGGGTCCGAAACAGAGTTCACCGGCGACGACCATGCCGTCGTCGCAGTTGGCCATTCCCGTGTCCGTCCCGGTTTCTGTGCCGGTCTCGGACCCCGTCGAGGTCTCGGTGGTGCCCACCGTCGTCGTTGCCAACGTCTCGCTGTTGCCCGAGGTCAGGGTGGTCTCGGTCGTCGTGCCGCCCTGCGAGGCCGTCGCGCCCGTCCCGGAGTCGGTGTCCGAGTTCGAGCTGTCGGTGCCGTCTGCACCGGAGCCTCCGCCATCGTTGCGACACCCCACGCACACGGGGCCCAGAAGGGCGAGAGTCCACAGCACTCGACGACAAACCATGAGGAAACAGTACCCAACCCGGGTGCGCGCGCAAAGCTGGCACTTGGCTGCTATCGTCAGGCTCGGCCGCATGGATCTCCTTCCCTTGATTCTCCGAGGCGCGTCCCCAGTGGCGCCCGCGCTGGCTTCCGTCTTGTCACTCGGTTGCTTTGTCGGCAGCGCCGCAGACGGCCTTCCTTGTGAGAAGGACGCCGACTGCGGGATCGGGGTCTCGTGTGAAGAGGACCCCGTCCTATCGGTTCGCTGTTGCGGCGGCGAGTGTGCTTCGGTCGCGAGTACGTCGGGAACAAGTTCGTCGTCCTCCTCCGCCGCATCGTCATCGGATGCGAGCAGTGGGAGCTCCGAAACGACGGTGGCCAGCGAGTCGAGTTCGACCGGAGAGAACCCCTGCGGCAACGGCGATCTCGACGAGGGGGAGGAGTGCGACCCAGGAATCGATCCTTCGTGCCCTGACACCTGTTTGCTGTGTGGCGACGGGGTTATCGGCGACGGGGAGCTGTGTGATCCTGCCGACGATCCACGGTGCGACGAAACCTGTACGGAGCTCACGCTGTTCGCTTGGGCGGCATCGGCAAGCGAGGACGAAACCCAGGATGCGTTCGAGTTTCCGCAGTGGTCGGGCGGCGAGTACTCCGCGGGATGGCGACGGATGACTCCGAGTGGCGCGCTTGCCAGTGGACCCTACTTCAACACCGGCACGGACACCGGAGTGCTGGAGACTTCGGACGGTTGGCCGGAGGCTCGGTTGCTTTCTCGCTCCATCGCCTTTCCCGAGCTGTCGGGTTCGGATGAGGTCGTCATCACCGTCGAGCACGACTATCGCTTCGACTGGGACGACGTCGCCAATCCGCAACGCTACTTCGACCATGGCCGAGTCGATCTCGTGGACGCGATGAGCACGCCCGCAACCGGGCTCAACGTTTTTCCCGGAACGCGGTCGACGCCCGGGCTTTCCTGTGTGGACTTCGACCCCAACGACGTTTGTTTCCAGCCCGGGGTGGCTCCTCCGGGATTCTGCGACGGGCGCGAAGAGCCGCTCGGTCTCACCGGACAGTCGAAGAACCCGTTGGCTATGCGCTCCGTCGAAACGGCGGACGTCGCGGGTCAGACCCTTCGGCTCTCGTTCCGGGTGCTCTACGATTGTGCGAACTTCGACTCGATCGAGCCGATCGCCGAGGATGACGCCTGGAAGGTGTCCTCGGTCTCCGTCGTCGTACGGCGCTCGATGCCCTAGCAGCCCGGAGCGCTGCTAGAACCGCCCGGAGAGCTGCACGCCCGCGGTACCGCGCCCACCGTAGGGCGTGAACGCCATCGTGCCGGCGCTGCGCTTCTTGAATCCGATGCCCATGAGGACCGCGCCGGTCACGAGCAACGCACCGCCTGCGATGCCGCCGACGTACGCGAGCGTGTTGCCGGTGCGGCCGCGGTCGAACTGGCTGCGGCGGTCTTCGATGGACTGGTCGTCTTCGAGGTCGTTGGCCGCGCTGCCCATGGCCAGGCCCCCGGCCATCACACCGACACCCGCAAGCCCGATCCCGGCCACCACCGCTCCGGCGATGATGAGCGGCTTGGCTTTGGGGTCTGGCGTCGGCTCGGGCTGAGGTTGAGGCTCGGGCACGGGGTCCTCGGGGGTTGGATCCTCCGGCTCGGGCATCGCGGCCTCCGCCTCTTCGATCCTCGTCCGCAGCTCTGCGAGCCGAGCCTCGACCTTCTCCAGCTCGGCGGTGCCCTCGGGGCCGTCGCCGTACAGGCTCGGCACGCTGCGCGCGTAGGTCTCCATGAGCACCGCGGCCTGGCGAAGGTGCGTGATGTCCGTGTCGATGCCGTAGGCCTTCTCTTGGGCCGCGGCGATGTTGTAGATGAGCGCGGCCTTGATCGCCGCGTTCTCCGGAGCGTCGTCGACGAGGCCGTAGGCTTCGGTCCACAGCTCGATCGCCTCCAGGTAGTTGGCGGTCTCGAAGCTGGTGCGGCCCTTCTTGTAGAGCGCTTCCGCGTCGGCCAGCGACTGGGGTTGCGCATCCCCGGCGACGGCGGAGTCCTCGCTCGGCTGCGCCACGGCGACGCTGGGCAACGCCACGGCGGCGGCACAACACAGTGCGGTGGAGCGGAGCAGGGACGTCACCGCGTCAGCGTAGCCGAGGGCGCACGCTTTGGCCAAAACGGGTAGGGTGGCCTCATGCCGCGCAGTTCGGGTCTTGCTCGCCTTGGTGTTGCACTGGCCGTCGTGGGGGCCTGTGCCGCGGGGTGTGACGGGCTGGAGCCTCAGAACTCCGGCGGCAGCTCGGGTGCGACGGAGGGTGGGGGAAGCGCGACGCCGGGCGAGGTCGTGTTGTTGGTCGACGTCGACCCCGAACCTCTATGCAACACGGTCGGGGTCACCGAGGTTCGTCTGGTCGCTCGCCGAATCGGGTGCGAGGCAGCGCCTCCGGCCCCCTGCACGCTGCCGGCGGAGCCTCCTGTCATCGAGGGGGACCGCTTCACGTGCCCCAACACCGACCCCATGCGGCTGATGGGCGTTGAGGTCGACCAGGCGGGGCGCTACGAGGTCCAGACCGTGATCGAGTTCACGACGGCGCAGACGGAAGTGCAGTGCAACGCGGTGAGCGGGGATCCCGAGATCCTGGTGTCGACCGAGCAGGTCGAAGCCGGGGCGGTGCTGATGCTCGACGACGACGTGCCGTGTCCTTAGGGTGGATCCCATCCCCATTGGGCGTTGGCAACGGCATCAAACCCGACTAGCGTGCCGGGCATGGGTTACGACCCCCAAGCGATCGAAGCGCGCTGGCAAGCGTACTGGGAAGAGCACCAGACCTTTCGCGCCGAGGTGGACCGCGAAAAGCCCAAGTTCTACGTGCTGGACATGTTCCCGTATCCGTCGGGCAACGGCCTGCACGTCGGGCACGTCGAGGGCTACACGGCGACCGACATCGTGGCCCGCTACAAGCGGATGCGTGGGTGCAACGTGTTGCACCCGATGGGGTGGGACGCGTTCGGTCTACCCGCCGAACGTCACGCGATGAAGTCGGGGCGCCATCCGGCGGACGTCATCGAGGAGACCAGCGGCAACTTTCGCAGTCAGCTCAAGCGACTCGGCTTCAGCTACGACTGGTCGCGCGAGATCAACACCACCGACCCCGGCTACTACAAGTGGACGCAGTGGATCTTCCTGCAGATGTGGAAGCACTACTACGACCGCGAGGCCAAGAAGGCCAAGCCGATCGAGGAGCTTCCGATCCCCGCCGACGTCACAGCCCAGGGCGAGGCTGCCATCGCGGCCTACCGTGACGACCGACGTTTGGCATACCTGCACGAGGCCCCGGTCAACTGGTGCCCCGCGCTGCGCATCGTGTTGGCCAACGAAGAGGTCGCCGAGCATGTCGAGCAGGGCTACGAGGTCGTCCGTCAGCCGATGAAGCAGTGGATGCTGCGCATCACCGAGTACGCCGATCGGTTGCTCGAAGACCTCGAAGGACTCGACTGGCCCTCGCACGTGCTCGAGATCCAGCGCAACTGGGTGGGTCGCTCTGAAGGGGCTGAGATCCGCTTTGGCGTCGAAGGCCACGATGACGCTTCGCTCGAGGTGTTCACGACGCGGCCCGACACCCTCTACGGCGTGACGTACATGGTGTTGGCGCCCGAGCATCCGCTGGTGTCGACCATCGCTTCTGCTGCGCAGAAAGATGCGGTGGACGCCTACGTCAAGCAGACCAGCCTGCGCACCGAACGGGATCGTCAGGCCGCCACCGCCGAGGGACTCAAGACCGGCGTCGACACGGGGGCGCGCGCAATTCACCCGCTCACCGGCGAGACCATTCCAGTCTTCATCGCCGACTACGTGCTCATGGGCTACGGCACCGGGGCCATCATGGCCGTGCCTGGGCACGACGAGCGCGACCATGCGTTTGCCAGGGCCAAGGACCTCCCGATCGTGCAGGTGGTCGCGCCCAAGAAGGGGGATGCGGTCGACGTTCAAGCCGAGGCGTTCGTCGGTGTGGGCAAGGCCGTGAACTCGCCCGTCATCGACGGCATGGCCACCGACGAGGCCAAGGCTACGATGATCGCCCACCTGGTCGAAAAGGACCTCGGTGTCGCGACGATCAACTACAAACTCCGGGACTGGCTGTTCAGCCGTCAGCGCTACTGGGGCGAGCCGTTCCCGCTCGCGTACGCCGAAGACGGCACGGTTTCGCCGCTGCCCGAGTCCGACCTCCCGGTCGAGCTGCCCTCGGTGCCCGACTACAACCCCTCCGAGAACGGCGAGCCTCCGTTGGCCCGCGCCACGCAATGGCGCAGCCTGCCCGGTGGGTTGCAGCGTGAGGTCAACACCATGCCCCAGTGGGCCGGCAGCTGTTGGTACTACCTGCGTTTCGCCGACCCCGGCAACGCCGATGCGCCGTGGGCCAAGGACATCGAGCAGTACTGGCTCCCCGTCGACCTCTACGTCGGCGGAGTCGAGCACGCGGCCACGCACCTGCTCTACTCGCGGTTCTGGCACAAGGTCCTGTTCGACCTCGGTTGGGTGCACACCGCCGAGCCGTTCAAGAAGCTCTTCAACCAGGGGATGATCCTGGGCGCCACCTACGTGCCGCTCGACAAGCGGCGCGACGAAGACGGCAAGAAGGTCGTGTTCCTGCCCGAGCAGGTCGACACCACCGAGGACGACAAGGGCAACGACGTCTACACGGTCAAAGAGACCGGCGAGCGGCTCGAGCTGCAGTGGGACAAGATGTCCAAGTCCAAGGGCAACGTCGTCAACCCCGACGAGGTCATCGCCCAGTACGGCGCCGATGCGATCCGGGTGTACGAAATGGCGATGGGGCCGCTCGAAAAGAGCGTGCCGTGGCAGACCACCGACATGGTCGGGTCGTTCCGATTCCTACAGCGGGCGCACCGTTTGATCTGGAACGACGACGGCACGGTTCGCGCCTTTCCCGATGGCGAAGGCACACCGCGACAGCGCAAGTTGCTGCACAAGACGATCGCTGAGGTCACCGAACGCACCGATCGCATGGGCTTCAACACCGCGATCGCGTCGATGATGGTGTTCGTGCGTGACGTTCAGACCGCGGACGAGCCGCTGGCCAAACACGCCGCCGAGCAGTTTGCGCTTCTGCTCGCCCCGTACGCGCCGCACTTGGCCGAGGAGATGTGGAACGCGCTGGGCCACGGCGACACGCTCGCGTACGAGCCCTGGCCCGCGGCCGACGAATCACTGCTCGTCGACGACTCGTTCAAGCTGGTCGTGCAGTTCAACGGCAAGCGACGCGGGGAGCTCGACGCGCCGAAGTCTGCGTCCAAGGACGAGCTGGAGGCGCTGGCCCGCGGCTCCGACATCGTCGAGAAGTGGCTCGAGGGCAAGACGCCCAAGCGCGTGATCGTGGTGCCGGGTCGCCTGATCAACTTCGTCGTCTAGCCCGACAACCGGGTTGCGGGGCACCGCCGGGGGCTGGGCCTGGGGGGACGTCGGGGGTTGCGCGATCAGCGAAAGGCCGGGTCGGCGGAGCGGAGACGCTCGTCGGCCCGGTTCGCTTCGTGGTAGCCTGCGTTATCGAGCGGCGGGCGCATCGACATGCGTTCGGGTGGCGTTTGTCTCCGGGGGGAGCGAGCGAAGACGCCCATGCCGTCGACGGACCACGAGGAACGAACACTGTCATGAATCGACTTGAGAGTCTGGCTTGGGTAGGGGCGATGTTGGTCGCCGCGACGTCGTGCGGAGGCGAGAGCGGCGGAGACGACGACACCTCTGCGACCGCGTCCATCACGATCACCGACACGCTCAGTGGGACCGACAGCATGTCGGGCTCCGGCGACGAGTCCGCGGGCGATGAGACGGGCGAAAAACTCGACGTGGGCGGTGGCAACACCGGGCCTGGCGGCGGTTGCGGTGGCAGCGACCTCGGCTGCACCGACAAGATCGACCTGCTGTTCGTCATCGACAACAGCGGCACCATGGCGGTCGAGCAGGAGAACCTGGCGCGGAACTTCCCCCTGCTCGTTCAGCAGTTGGAAAACCTCGAAGACTCCGAGGGGAACCCCGTGAATCCGGACGTCCAGATCATGGTGACGAACACGGACTACGGCAACCCGCTGTGCACCGCGTTCGAACCCGAAGGCTACGACCCCTCCGAGGGCGCGCCGATCACCACGCCGTGCACCGACCGCATCGCGGACTTCACCGGGCTGGGCAGCAACCCCGACTCGGTGCCCACCGCGTGCACCAACAGCTGCGTGTCCGGTGCGGCGCCCGAGGGGGACCCGTTCGTCGCGTTCGACTCGATGGGCGACAACATTCCCGACTCGATCACCGAAGCCGACATCAACGGCGACGGTGTGCCCGACTCCCCGGTGGCACAGGCGCTCGGCTGCCTGGGCCCGCAGGGCATCAACGGCTGTGGCTACGAGTCCCCGCTCGAGAACATGCTGCAGGCCCTCAACCCCGATGCGGAGTGGAACGAGGGCGCTCGCCCGTTCCTGCGCCCCGACGCGCTGCTGGCCATCGCCATCATCACGGACGAGGCCGACTGCTCGGTGCAGAACTACGACATCATGACCGACGCCACCTACCAGGAGATCGAGCCTGGGTCGATGGAACCCGAGTCGTCGTCGGCGATCTGCTGGAATGCCGGCGTGAGCTGCCAGGGTCCCGACGCCAACGGCGTCTACTCCGACTGTGTCGCTTCCAACACCGCGAGCACCCTGCAGCCGACGTCGCGCTACGTGAACTACCTGGTCAACACCTTGCGTGAGAACCAGCAAAAAGAGGTCGTGATGCTCGGCATCCTCGGGGTGCCTGAGGTCACGGCGCACAACAAAGACGCCCCGTTCGAGCCGACTGCCGGCGGTGTTGCCGACCTCGTCTACCGCAACTGGATCGACGGCGAGTACACCGGCATCCCCGGTGGGGGCGACATCCTTCCGGACGAGTTCGCGACCGGGGTCACCGCCGCCGACAAGCAGTTCGACTTCGGTGTGGGTCCGGGGTGCACAGGCGGCGATGCCGTCAACGGCTTCACCGGTCAGGCGATCCCGCCGGTTCGGGTCAAAGAGGTCTGCGAGTCGCTCAACATCGAAAACCAGGACGGCAGCACCGACGTGCGTTGTTGCATCGAGTCGATCTGCGACGACGACTTCTCGCCTGCAATCCGGTGTCTCGCCGGCATCATCGGCGAAGCCATCGTCGTTCCTGGCTGATCGTCAGGACGTCCGGCGCGGCATTTGCCGCAGCAGAAGCCTCCGCTTGCGGGGGCTTCTTTCGTTTTGGCGCTTTGCCAACCGCGGTGGCGGCGCGACGCAACTCACGCTCGAGTGTCCTTCGCTGCGGGCGCTCCGAGAGTTGCCCACGCGGGACGGCTTTGACAGACTCGGGGCCTGGCCGGGTTGTTACGGGGGGGTAGCGGTCGGGTCGACCTCAGTGCACAGCAACTGCGGAGCAACAGAATGAAGAAGCACAATAAACTCGGCGTTCTCGCCTCGGCGCTGGCCATGAGCCTGTGCGCCTCTTGCGAAGAAGCGCGTCAAGACGACGTCGGCGAGACCGACTCGGTCGGCACGGCGACCGACAGCAACGGCACCAATCCCACGGGCGCCGATTCGGACGGCTCCGACTCCACCGGCGAAGACAAGATCGACGTCGGCGGCGGCAACGATACGAACACTGATCTGCCCGGATGCGTGGGCGACGGCACCTGCAACGAGATCGACCTGCTGTTCGTCATCGACAACAGCGGCACGATGGGTGAAGAGCAGCTCAACCTGGCGGCCAACTTCCCGCTGCTGGTCGAGAAGCTCGAGAACCTCGAAGACGCCGAGGGCAAGCGGGTCAACCCCAGCGTCAACATCATGGTCACCACCACGGACATGGGACACCCGTTGTGTACGCCATTCCAGAAGGCCGACTACACGCCGCGGCAGGGCGCGCCCGTCTATCAGGGCTGCAACGCCCGAATCAACCGGTTTACCGGCCTCGAAATGGAGGACCCCACGGTCATCACCGAGGCGTGCACCCAGAACTGTCCCAGCGACATCGCGCCGGGTCAGCCGTTCATTCACTTCGACGTCGAGAAGACCAACGTGCCCAACGATGACGTGGGCGCGGCGCTGAGCTGCATCGGCCCGCAGGGCATCGACGGCTGCGGCTACGAGGCTCCGCTCGAGTCCATGCTGCAAGCGATCAACCCGGGCTCGTGCTGGAACGACCCCGAGCAAGAACGCTGCGACGAGATTCCCGAGTGGGAGCCGCTCAAGAAGGGCTTCCTGCGGGACAACGCCACGCTCGCGGTCGTCATCATCACCGACGAGTCCGACTGCTCGGTGACGCCTCCGGGCGGCTTCAGCTACTTCACCGAAGACGACTCGTACTGGGCGACCAACCCCGATACCGAGGGCAAGCAGGCCAGCTCGGCGGTGTGCTGGAACGCCGGCGTGCAGTGCGTCGACGAAGACGACGACGGTGTCTACGAGTCGTGCGACGCGGACGCGAGCGCTGGCGCGCTGCACTCCGTGGATCGCTACGTCTCCTACCTGACGTGGCTGCGTGAGGAGCAGGAGAAAGAGGTCATCATGCTCGGCATTCTCGGCGTGCCACCGGTCACGGAGCACAACGAGGATCCCCCGTTCCAGCCCACCGCGGGTGGTCTCATCGACCTCGAGTACCGCGACTGGGTCGACGGGGAGTACGACGGCACCGACATGGGTGGCGACATTCTTCCCGACGAGTGGGCCGCTGGTGTCACCGCCGATACCAAGCGCTTCCAGTTCGGCGCCGTGGGCCCCGGCTGCACCGGCCAAGATGCCGACGGCAACTTCACCGGCCAGGCCATTCCGCCCGTCCGCGTGCGCGAGGTCTGCGAAAGCCTCAACTACACCGACGAGGACGGCATCGACCAGATCCGCTGCTGCGTCGAGTCGATCTGCTCCACCGACTTCTCTCCTGCGATCGAATGCCTGACCGGCATCATCCAGGAGACGCTCGGCCCGGTGGGGTAGGCCGCTCGGCGAGGGGGGGTTCTACGCCCCCCTGCGTCGGCCCTCCCCCTTTGGGTGAGGAGGGCCTCCTTTGGGGGGCTGCGAGGTACATCTGTGCTCGCGGCCTCTTCTTCTTTTCCGCTGCGCAGACCCTCCGGGTCTGCTTCGCTCTCTCGAGCGCGGGGGTCGGTGGCCTCGTCGCGGGGCAGCTGCGCTGGGCGTGCTTGTTCCGGGGGGCTGCGAGGTACATCTGTGCTCGCGGCCTCTTCTTTTTGCCGCTGCGCAGACCCTCCGGGTCCGCTTTGCTCTCTCGAGCGGGGCCCTCCTTCGGGGCCCTTCGTTGGTGGGGCCTTGGTTGGGTTCTTGGGGCTAGTTGCCGTCGAAGGCCACGAAGAGGCTGATGGTGCCGGCTTCTCGTTGGTGAAGCCACGTGGTGGATTCTTGTTCGAGCCACTTGGTGTGGGTGAGGCAGCCTTCGTCGCTGCCGGGGACGATGAACGCTGTGGCGTCGGGGCCGTCGTCGACGAGGCTATCGTTGAGGGAGTAGGTCGACTGGCGGTCGAACCCGAAGGTGCCGTAGTCGGAGACGGCGTCGGGGTCGAGGACGCAGAGTGCTCCACGGGTTGTGCTGGCATTGGCGATGGCGCCGTGTCCCATCCCTCGAAGGTTGGCGAGTTCACCGGGGGAGCCGACGACCTGAATGCTGTTGTTGAGCGCCACGACCAGGCCGCCCTCTTCGCGGATCAGCTGTCCGGTGAGGTTGGGGTTCTCGGGGGGGCAGTCGCCGTCCGTGGCGCGGCGAACCCGGAGCGTTCCTGCGCCGCCCAGGGGGTGTGGCTCCTCGACGAGACTGCGGGGCGGCACGGTGATCGACTGTTCGAGGACTTCGTCGAAGGACTCGTTCTCGGCGTACAGACACAGCGTCTCCCCCTCGGGGTTCGCGGAGGCGAACACCACCCGGGTGTCTCCGGCGGGATAGTGGAGTGTCTCGATGTGGAGTTCTCCTGCGAAGGCCGGGCCTTCGCGGGGGTCTGTGCCGGTCGAGTCGCCGCCAGACGATGCGTCGTCGGTCGTGGAGGACGTTGTCGGCTCCATGGTCGATTCGGTCGAAGAGGAGTCCTCCGACGTGGCGCCGGTTTCACCCGCACTTGGGGCAGCGTCGTCTCCGCACGCTGCACAGGGGGCGGCCAGCGCTACGAGTAGAGGCGCTTGGATCAGCGCGAGGAATCGACCGGGAGTGGAGTGATGGACGTGGCCAAGGGTAGGCATTGTTCGCTGCCCGTGCAGACTGACTTGCTCGGCAACGGTTCACGGAAAACCACCTCGGGCAGGCTGCGGTGCGCGTCGTTGTGGGCTCGAGCACAACGCCGAACACGACGAAGGCCGCGAACCGGTGGTCGCAGCCTTCGTTGAATGTGTTCCCTCCCGCGTGGGCAGGGTCAGGTGCCGCGGGAGGCCTTGCGGAGGAAGCCGCCGCCGTTGCGGGTGATCTTGACGCGGCGTTTGGTGCCGCTGCCTTCGATGTGAATGAAGCCCTTGGTCCGCAGGTGGCGGACGATGATGCGGAGCTGCTCGGAGGTGAGCTGGGTGGTGGAGACCAGCTCGGTTTCCTTGAGGGGGCCCTGGGTGGAGAGGGCCTTGAGGACGCGGAGGTCTCCGTCGGGGACGTCGGCGCGGCGCCGGATGATCTTGGGGCCAGCGGCGAGGTCGAGCGGTGGGTTGCCGTCGGCGTCGACCTTGGGCGCCTTCTTGGGGGCGGCCTTGGGTTTCTTCTTGGCGGTCTCGATGAGCTCACGAACGGTGAACAGATCGAGGACCGGGGCGATGGCGGGGTTGCCCCGTGTGGCGTCCACCAACTCGCCGAGCGTGGCGTGGTCGGGGAGGGAGGCGATCACCTGACGAAGCACGTCGCGCAGGGACTCTGCCCAGGCGTCATCCGCATCATCTGCGGCATCGTCTGCATCATCTGCATCGGGGCTGCCCAAGGCGTCGTTGGAGGGCGCGGCCTCGGAGGGGGTGTTGGCGTCGTCAGCGGATGGCGAGTCGGCGTACGCCTCGTCCTCGGCCACCGATGGTGTTGCAGTGGATCGACCCATGGTCTGTCTTCTCGTTTGCGGCGCTTCCCGATAGGAGTGCGCCACCGCCGTGTCGCGAGCCCTGCAGGGCCCTTCCAGCCTCGACACTTTTCAGCGTGCGTGAAACTCCGCGTCCGCGGAACCCTCGCGAAGGCATGGTGCTAGGGGCCTGGGCCACTGTCAAGCAGACCCACATCGCGCACTTGACAGCCTCGGCCAGCGGGGAGAGGAACGGGTCGTGAGCGTCCACCGGGTCGAGATCGAGTCGTCTGCGCGAGCGGGTGATGCCCTGGCTGCCCAAACCCTGGCGCGGCTTCGAGCGTGGCAGGGGATCGAGCCCAGCCGGGTTCGCACACGACGCGTCTACCACCTCGACCTGGGGCTCTCCGATGACGAAGCCACTCGCGTTTGCGCCGCGCTTGCCGATCCCGTGGGCGAGCACGCCTCGCTCGGACTGCTCGACGACGAGGGGGCCGACGTTTGGGTGAGCGTGGCGTTCAAGCCCGGCGTGACCGACACGGTCGGCGCGAGCGTCAAGCGGGCTGCCGAAGACTGCGTGGGTCGCTCTCTGACGGGGCACGCGTACGCGTCGACGCTGTACCTCTTGTGGGGCGTGCCCGAGGCGGCAGTCGAAGCCGCTGCGTCCAAGGTGCTGTGCAACCCGATCATCGAGAGCGCGAGCGTCTCGTCGCAGCCCAGAACGCTCAGCCTGGAGATCCCCAAGGCGGGCAGTGATGCCGTGCCTGCCGTCGACGCGGTGGCGCTGCGAGACGCCGACGACGACACGCTCCTGTCCATTTCGAAGGAGGGCATGTTGGCACTGAGCCTGGCCGAGATGCAGGCCATCGCCGCCCACTTCCGGGAGCTTGGACGCGACCCCACCGACGCCGAGCTCGAGTGTCTCGCCCAGACCTGGAGCGAGCACTGCAAACACAAGATCTTCGCGGCGCCGATCGACTTCATCGAGGAGGACGGCTCGTGCACCCGCATCGAGGAGGGGCTGTTTCGTCGCTACATTCGCGGTGCGACCGAATCCATCGCCGAGACGCGCGCGCGCGAAGGCGTCGACGGAGACGGTGGGGCATTCCTCGTCTCGGTGTTCCACGACAACGCGGGCGTCGTGCGGTTCACCGAGGAGGACCACCTCGTCTACAAGGTCGAAACGCACAACTCTCCGTCTGCGCTCGACCCCTACGGCGGGGCGATGACGGGCATCGTTGGCGTCAACCGGGACAGTTTTGGCACGGGCCGTGGCGCAGACCTGCTGACCAACGTGTGGGGCTACTGCTTCGCCCGTCCCGACTACGATGCGCCGATCCCAAGCGGCCTCATGCACCCCCGTCGGATTCGCGACGGTGTGCATCGGGGGGTCATCGACGGTGGCAACCAGTCTGGGGTGCCCTACAGCCGAGGCTTCGAGCTCTTCGACGACCGCTACCTGGGCAAGCCACTGGTGTATTGCGGAACCGCGGCGGTGATGCCGGCCTCGTGCGCTGGTGTCCCCACCCACGAAAAGCCGGTCGAGGTCGGTCACGCGATCGTCATGCTCGGCGGACGCATCGGCAAAGACGGCATTCACGGGGCAACGTTCAGCTCGGCGCAGCTCGACGAGAACGCGCCCGTGCAGGCGGTGCAGATCGGTGACCCCATCACGCAGAAGATGATGTTCGACATGCTCGCCGAAGCCCGCGATCAGGGCTTGATGTCCGGCATGACCGACAACGGCGCGGGCGGGCTTTCGAGCTCGATCGGCGAAATGGCGGAGTTCACGGGAGGGGCCTGCATCGACCTGGAGCGCGCTCCACTGAAGTACCCCGGACTCGCGCCGTGGGAGATCCTGATCTCCGAGGCGCAAGAGCGCATGTCGGTGGCGGTGCCGCCCGAGCACCTCGACGCGTTCCTCTCGCTTGCGAAGCTGCGGGAGGTCGAGGCCACCGTGCTCGGCGAGTTCACCGATGATGGCCGCTTTCGTGTGACGTACGGAGAAGCGTCCGTCGTCGACCTGTCGCTCGAGTTCTTGCACGAAGGCTGGCCCAAGGCCGTGCTGCGTGCGGAGCTGGAGGGCGTCGGGGTGCAGGTGGATGGGCTGCCCGAGGGGTGGAACGACGAGGCGGGGGTTGGCGAACGACTCGATGCGCTGCTGGCATCCCACGAGTTCCGCTGTGCCGAGTCGCTCGGTCGCGGCTACGACCACGAGGTCAAGGGGCTCTCGGTTCTCAAGCCGTGGGTCGGGGTGCATCGCGATGTGCCTTCGACCGCCACCGTGATGCGTGCGCGTCACCGCCGAGCGGAGGGCGTGGTGCTGGGCGAGGGCATTGCCCCGTTCTATTCGCAGGACGACGCGGAGGCGATGGCCAAAGCGTGTGTCGACGAAGGTGTTCGGCGCGTGTTGTGTGCAGGGGCTCGGCTCGATCGCATCGCCGCACTCGACAACTTCTGCTGGCCCGACCCGGTGCGCAGCGAAAAAACGCCCGACGGTGAGCACAAACTCGCCCAGTTGGTCCTGTGTTGCCGTGGCTTGCGAGAGGCGTGCGAGGCCTACGGCGTGCCGCTCATCAGCGGCAAGGACTCGATGAAGAACGACGCCGTGCTCGATGGCGTCAAGATCTCGATCCCGCCGACCCTGTTGGTCAGTGTGATGGGGCAGATGCCCGACGTTTCCCGCGCGGTCTCGCTGCGTCCGCGCACCGAGGGCGACATCGTCTGGTTGCTCGGTCTCACCCACGACGAACTCGGGGGCAGCGCAGCCGAGCGCCTCGGCGGTCGTTTCAGTGGTCCGGTGCCGCAGTCCGACGTTGCAACGCTGGCCCAGAGCTATGTTGCCTTCGTCGGCGTGCGGGATGCCGGCCTGGTGCGCAGCGCCGACGTGTGCGCCCGCGGGGGTCTCGGTTTGGCGCTCGCGCGTGCGGTGCTCGCCAGCGACCGCGGTCTCTCGATCCGAGTCCCCGCGTTGCCCACATTGGGCGCATACGGGTGGCTGTTCTCCGAATCGACGGGGCGGATCCTGTTCACCTCGAGCGCGGCCGATGCGGCGGCCGTGGAGCAGGCCTTGGGAACACACGGGTTGCTCCGTTTGGGGGTCGTCGGTGCGCGAGGGCCCAGCGAGGCGCTCACGGTGTCGTACGGAGACACCGAGGTACTCCGGCGCACCGTCGGTGATTTGCGCGATCACTACCGCTGCGAGGCCTGACGGTAGACTCCGGCGCATGTTCGTGCGCCCGTGGCTCGTTCGTAGTGCGTTGCTCGTGTTGGGGCTGACCGTTGGCTGCGCCAAGGGTCCACAGCCGCGCCAGACCGCGGAGGACGATACGCGTGCACCTCGGCGGACCAACCCCAGCGCCAAACCTCCGGCTGCGCCTGCAGCCGCTCCGGCGCCGACGATCGAGTTGCCCTCGACCTACGAGGAACCTCCCCAGGCGGTGGTCGACATCGTCGACGCTCCCGCGACCCCGCGCGTCACGCTCAGCCCTCGGGGCGATCGCGTGTTGCTGGCGCACTACGATGCGTTGCCGAGCATCGAGGACGTGGCCGCGCCGTTCGAGCGCTTGGCGGGCCTGCGCGTCGATGCGCAGCGGTACGCAGAGCGCCGCACCCGGATGTACGAGGACCTCGAGCTCGTCGACGTAGCCTCCGGAGAGCACACCGCGGTCTCGCTACCCGAGGGCATTCGCATGGGGCCACCGCGTTGGTCCCCTGACGGTTCGCACATCGCGTTCACCCGGTGGACCGAGGACGGCCTGCGTCTGTGGGTGGTGGACGCGACGTCGGGGAAAGCACGGCAGGTCAGTGACGTTCGGGTCAACGATGTGCTGACGCAGGGCTTTGCGTGGTTGCCGGGGGGAGGGGGACTGGTGCTGCTCACCGTTCCGGACGGCACCGCGGCACCGCCGGCGCGACCGCGCAAACCGGTGGGTCCTTCGGTCTCCGATACGGCGGGCGAAAAGGCCACCAACCGCACCTACCAGGACTTGCTGCAAAACCCCTACGACGAGGCGCTGTTCGAACATGTCGTCACCGTGCAGATGCTCGAAGTCGACTTGGCCACGAGCAAGACGCGGGTGGTGGGCGAGCCGGCGATGGTGCTCTCGGTCGAGGCGGCGCCCAGCGGCGAGTACCTGCTGGTGGAGCAGATTCGCCGGCCGTTCTCCTATGCGGTGCCCTACTACCGCTTTCCTCTGCGCACCGAGGTTTGGGATCGGCACGCCAAAGTCCTCCGAACCGTGGCCGACCTCGAGCTGGCCGAAGAGATTCCCATCGGTGGGGTTCGTCAGGGACCCCGACGTGTGCAGTGGCACCCACAACAACCGGCGACCCTGGTCTGGGTCGAGGCGCTCGACGAGGGCGACCCCAAGAAGGACGTGGAGCATCGCGACCGCGTCATGCACCATGCTGCGCCGTTTGCCGATGTGCCCAAGATCCTGACCAAGGTCGAGCATCGCTTCACCGAAATCGCCTGGACGGACCAGCCGGACCAGTACCTGCTCTCCGACTACGACCGCGACCGTCGCTGGACTCGGACCCGGGTGCATGACGCCGAAGGCGATCGTGTCCTGGTCGATCGATCGGTGCGGGATGCCTACGCGGACCCTGGACGGCCGGTGTATGCCTTGCGGGCCGACGGTACCTACGTCGTGCCGGTCGAGGACGACTCGGTTCCGCTGGCTGGCCACGGTGCGACGCCGGATGGCTATCGCCCGTTCATGCAGCGCATGTCGCTGAAAGACGGCAACACGACGCGGGTGTTCGAGTCGGGGGCGGACGAGTTCGCCTCGTTCGTGGACTTCTCGGCCTCTGGGGCGCTGCTGGTGTGGCGCGAGTCGAAGGCCGAACCTCCGAACCTGTACGTGCAGGACAGCGACGGAGAACGCCGCGCGCTCACGGCCTTTGCCGACCCTCATCCGCAGCTCACCGGGATCCGCAAGCGCATCCTCAAGTACACCCGCAAGGACGGCGTCGAGTTGTCCGGCACGCTCTACCTGCCGCCGGGGCACACCGAAGGCGAACGCCTTCCGCTCGTCGTGTGGGCGTACCCGATCGAGTTCAATGACAAGGACACCGCTGGTCAGGTGCGGGCGTCCGACAACCGTTTCACGCGCCTTCGCAGCACCTCACCGCTGATGTTCCTGACCCAGGGGTATGCGGTCCTCGATGGCGCGGCAATGCCGATCGTGGGCGACCCCGAGACGATGAATGACACGTTCATCGCCCAGGTCGTCGACTCGGCCTCGGCGGCGATCGATGCCGTGGTCGAGCTTGGCGTCGCGGACCGAGACCGCGTCGGTGTGGCCGGGCACTCGTATGGGGCGTTCATGACCGCCAACCTGCTGGCCCACAGCGACCTGTTCAAAGCCGGAATCGCGCGCTCGGGCGCCTACAACCGCACGCTCACTCCGTTCGGGTTTCAAAGCGAGCGCCGCACGTTGTGGGAAGCACCGCAGGCGTACATGGACGTGTCTCCCTTGTTCGCCGCCCACCGACTCGACGAGCCGATCCTCCTGGTTCATGGGGAGGACGACGCCAACAGCGGCACGTATCCGCTGCAGTCCAAGCGGCTATTTCATGCCCTCAAGGGCAACGGGGGCACGGCCCGCTTGGTCATGCTCCCCCACGAGTCCCACGGCTATGTCGCGCGCGAGTCGGTCCTGCATGTGTTGGCGGAGTCGTTCCGCTGGTTCGACACCCACGTGAAGAATGCCGAACCCGCGAAACCGGACGTCGCGCCTGCAGGGTGACCGCAGCGATCAGCCGGTACGCGCGCCGGCCACGACCGCGCGCGCGAGCTTGCCGTCTTCGGTCTTCGAGAACGCGCGGTTGCGAAGCCAGGACGTGATCTCCTCTTGTGACGGGTGCTCGGGGTGGACCTGGTTGTAGAGGTAGTTGAGCCCGCGCGACTGTGCTTCGTGCTCGAGCCGGTCGAGGATGAACGAGCCAACGCCGCGGTGTTGGGCCTCGGGCTCGACGACGAGCAGGATCTCGGCATCTCCCCAGGTCACGTCCATGCGGCCATAGCCGACGCAGCGCCCCTCGTGCTCGACCCTCCACCAGTCGTCGGCCAACACGTCGCCTTCGTTGTGATCGGCAATGCCCGAAGGGAGTGAGCCCTTTTGTGCGCCGCCGACGATGCGGGCTTTGTCGGCGTCCCAGTGGGCGACGCCTTCGTGGATCCACTGGAGCGGACCCAGTGCGGGGGTTGTGTTGGTTTGTGAGGAATCGCCCATGCTGCGCCTTTGCGCGTGAGGATACCCGCAAGTTCCTCACACGCAACCCCGATTTCGGGGGAGATTCAGCCCTCGACGGGACTGAATCCGCGCAACTGGCGCGCGCTGAGCGGAACGACGTAACTCGAGGTCGGGGTGGGGGGCACGTCCTCGTTGTTGTCGCAGGCGACCATCGGCTCCGCGGTGGGTTGCGGGCCACAGTTGCCGTCGGCGCACGCTTCGCCCTGGTCTTGCTCGACCGCCGTCATGGTCAGTCCTCGTTCGAACGCCGGGTCTTCGAAGGCGACGGTGGCTTCGTCTGCACCTGCGCTGAAGTTGAAGCCCGACACCGAGTCGACCGTGAGCTGGAACTTGATCTGGAACGTCGCGCCCTGGTCGATGTGCCAGGTCTCGCTGCTCGGGTCGTAGAACCGGGGGTCGCACGACTCGGTGGGGGGTTCGTGCACGTAGAACGTGACCTCCGCGACCTCCACCCCGTCGACGATCTGCACGTCTTCCCCGCTGCTGTCCGCGACCCCGCGCATCACGATGCGGGGCGCGCGAATGGGCCGGGTGTTGGCCGAGAAGTTTCGGGTCTCGACGATTTCGGCGGCGCCTTCGTAAGGCGTGAACCGTCGGGTGCGTTCGATGTCACTCAGGGCGAGGCGCACGTAGCCGGGATTGGTGCCGATGTCCCCGATGGCCATCTTGGGCGCGCCCGCGGGAATCGAGAAACCCTGGTCGGGCTCCGCATGGTGGTCGTCGGTGAGCAGGTAGAGGCTGCTGTGAAACTCGTTGGTACCGTCTTGCGGGTTGATGGCGCTGTCGTTGTGCGAGCCGCTGACCAGCGCGATCAGAAACTGATCTTCGCCCTCGGGGGGCAGGCCGCCCGCCGCATTGGCTTGGTCGTCGATCCGGTCGTTGGCGGTGACCGCCGGGGCAAACACGAACGGCTCGCCCGGGTTGCTGGCGCCGACCGTGCAACTCGTCCCGGAGCCGACGCAGGCCCGGAACTGGGCGATCGCGTTGGCGGAGGCGCCCCACGTACCGTTGCTGTCCGCCTCGTGGGCGGTGGTGCGTCCGAGGTCCCAACGGAACAGGCGCCCGGACGGGTCGGTCACGTAGGTTTCCTGCGCTTCGGCCCAGAATCGGCTGAGGCAGTGGGTCCCGACGGCGGCATCCGAGACCAGCCCGAAGTCGTCTCCGAACGTGTCTGCCGCGGGGGCGCCGACGTCCGCCTCTTCGAGCAACTCGCCGGTCAGCGCGTTGATGCGCAGCAGCGCCCGGCCTTGCGAGCCCGACTCGCCATAGCCGGAGCCGACCACCAGGAATGGGTCGGGCTCGTTGGACATGTCGTCACCGGGCACGTGATAGGTCAGCGAGGGGCGTGCCCAGGTCTGGCCAAGACGACCGTCGTAGACCGCCTCGAGGCTGGGGTCGTCGGTGCTCCAGAGCACCTCCACCGGGCCGCGCGACGATGCGGGCGACATGTGGCTGACGTCGAGCGCGACGTAGTCCGACCCGCCGGGGCCGAACCCGAACACGGCGAGGTGACGCCAGCGGTGGTCGTCCGCGTCGGCCGACGCGTCGTCGTAGACCCAGCCCGCGTTGATCGTGCCGGAGATGCCGTACTTGTGCTCGTCGAGCGCCTCGGGTTGACCCACCGACTCGGGGCCGATCTCGGCTTGCTCCGCAACGTTGCCGAGCAGAGCGTTGGGCACGAAGCCCCACAGCTCGTTGCCGCTGTTGTACTGGAACGCGTGCAACATGCCCATGTCGTCGCCGATGAGCACGGCTTCTTGGTACTCGTAGTGTTGTCCGCCGTCGGGCAGCAGCGAGTCCCACGAGTCCTTGGCGAAGTCTTCGAGTGACTGGGGCAGGGAGCCCGCGTCCGCGTCGCTCAGCCGGCGTCCCCCGCAGTGCGGGTCGCGAATGGCCACCGACGGCACCACGCCCGTGCGCAGTTGAGGCACGCGGCGGACCAGCGCCGGGGTCGACGAGGCGAGACCGGGCAGCTTCCAACCCTCCGGCCAATCGCGGCCGAGCATGAACGCCACGATGGCGTTGGCCTGGGCGGTCAGGTCGGCTCCACTGATGAGCCCCTGCGCTTGAAGCTCGGTGCGGAACTCCGCGGTGGCTTCCCCTTCGGAGTCGCTGACCTGGATCAGAGTGCCGGCGCCGTTGGTCGTGAACACGCGGCGATCGGACCACACGGTGCTCGACAGGCACTCGCCCGCGTCCCACTCGTGAGACTGGGGACAGGGACCGAAGGTGTGCTCGACCTCCTGCTCTTCCCATTCGGGGGTGGGGAGCTGGCACTGTGGAAGGAGCTCCCCGTCTTGGTCGCGGTGCTCGCACAGCGAGCGCGTGACGTGGCCCCGCCAGCCGGGCCAGTGGGTGGAGGCGGCGAGGGATGTCTGAAGAGCCTGTCCTTCGCCGGGGGTTCCTCCTGCGCCGACGCCGAACTCATTCGCAGTGGTCCCGGGGCCAGAGGGAAGATCGACGTCGAGCGTTGCCGTCACGATCGATGTGAGGACTTCACCGAGTTCCTCGGACGAGTTTGCGAGGAAGGCACACTCCTCGTCTGGATTCTCGGGGTTGAAGCAGGTGTCCCAGTCGTACTCCCCCGGGTCGTCACAAGGAGAGCCGCAACCGAAGCCCTCGCATCCTCCGGTGGCCGCGCACGCCATGTTGTTGATCTGCCCGTCTTGAATCCCCGCGCCGTCCTGGAAAAAGCCGACGACATACGACTTCACGTTGAGTTCGCGACGGAGCGCGGCGAGTCGACGGTAGAGGATTGGTCCGCCCTCGGTGGTGGGGCTCGGAACGCCATCGGTGAGCAGAACCGCGGCTGTGGGCGCGCAGACGCTGGATGTTGTCTCTTGGGTGACGAACGCCAGGTAGCTGGCCACGGAGCGGTGGCTTCCCTCCGTGTTTCGCATCGGGTAGGGGTCATCGACTTCCCCCACCACCGATGCCCACGGGGTGCCACCGGCGGCGTCGATGCCCCCTTCGATCAGCGGGGCGGTTTTTGCCAGGACGGCTGCGGTCGCGTCCTCGGTGGTTGCGGGGCCCCAGTCGGCCGCATCGATGCCGGTCTCGGCCAGGTCGAGGTAGAACGGCGCGTAGAGCTTGGCTTCGAGCACGCCCGGGTTCTCCCCAACGACACCACCGCGATCGGCACCACTGTCGTAGGGCCACATCACATAGCCCGCGTAGTGGGGAAAGCCGTCGACGTAGGGCCAGTAGTAGAAGTCCTGGTTCCAGATGTTGGCGATGCGGGTTCCGTTGTCGTTGCCGTAGTCGCCGTACGTTCCGTAGAGCACGGCCCGGTCGGGGTCGGTCTCGTCGTTGAGCTGAGCCCGCACACCCATGAACTGGGGAAACCACTGCACGCGCCGAAACGCATTGTCGCCGTGGCCGGGGTTGTTTCCAATCAGCGGGGAGGGCGGGACTTCGCCGGTCTGGTTGTTGGCGGCGATCTCCGAGTTCACGCCGAGGTCGTCCCAGCGCATGTACGGGTAGGGTCGCTGCTCGTTGCCTTGGCACAGTCGCCAGTTGCCGCGTACCCCGGGGAACTTCCACAGGGCCGCCCAGACGAAGTAGCCGTAGTCAGTGGTCCATGTGAAGCGACGGCCTCCTTCACACCGGGCTGGGCTCCATGTCGGGGGATCGTATTGGTCGAACGTCATCAGAGCGAACGACGCGGTGTCGCCCGTTTCCGAGATGACGTGGTTGATCACCCGGCGCGCTGCCGAGATCCGGCTTTCGCGGGTGTCGGTCCGAGTCTCGCAGTCGCCCCAATCGCACTGCTGGTTCGCCTCCTGAGCCCGCCAGCTCATCGAGCCGGAGGTGTCGACGACGAACAGGATGCGGGGGCGAACGTCTCCGTTCCCGAGGCCGCGCAGCACGTAGTAGGGGTCGAGCCGAGCTTGGGTCTGCTGCGCTGAGCCCATCCAGACGACGAGCGACAGCAGCACCAATCCAAGACCGTTCCACAGCCACCCTGTTCGAATTCGCCCGCGCATCCGCTCGTCCACCGGCTGCGACAGCCGGCCCCGACGATTACAGGAAGCAAAAGGTGTGCCTGCGACCACCGAACCAGAGCCGCCGCCGGTTTCGACGCGGTCCGAGGTCTCCGACGGCGCGCTCGCGGCGGCCGCGAAACTGGCGAACTTCGGCCGCGACATCCGCCTAGGCGCCGCTTCGGCCTGCGTGGAGCCGGTGTCGTGCTCGGTCGTCGAGGGTGGGATTGAGACACTCTTCGTGTGTGCCTGTCGGCCTGTCGCACTGGGTGTCTCTTGCTGAGACACCTCCGTGACATTGCGTCTCGTTCCGAGTCTCGTGCGTTTCTGAGCGTCGAGGCGCGCACGCGTCGACGGCCGTTGATTTCGCGCGCGGGTCATCCGTCCGGGTTGGGACGGAGCAAGCCTCGTGCCGGGGTCAGGGGCGCGCGCGTGTCGTCTCGGTCCACCTCGAGGCGTTCGTCGGGACCGCGCACGGCCACGGGAGCGGAGGCCCGGCCCAGAAACGACGAAGCCGGCGTCGAGGATTCGACACCGGCTCGGTTCGTTGACGCTTTGGCGTCAGAACGAGATGTCGGCGTAGACGTTGAACAGCTGGAGGAACTGCGTGTAGACGCCGTCGGCGCTGGGCTGCCGGGTCGGGGCGGGGAAGCGGTTGAGCACGCTCTTGCCCTTGGTGCTGGTCCGCATGTAGATGACCTCGGTCGACGTGAACGCCATCGCGAGGTGCTTGATGATCTGCCACCGGACGCCCGCGGAGATCGTGAACTTGTTCATGTCCATCAGGGCCGGGTCGAGGGTTTCGACCGGCACCGCGCTGCTGTCGTAGCCGGCGCCCAAGTAGCCCTCGAGCTCGGGGATGAACCAGTAGGAGCCGCCCAGTCGCACGCCGCCAGCATCCTTCCAGAAGCGAGGCAGCTGCTGGGTGACGCCGGTGGCGGCGTCTTCACTCGCGCCGCCGAACGACTCGGGGTCGTTGAGCGCATTGTCGACGTTGGCGAAGTTGCAGCTGTCGCCGTTCTTTTCGGAGTTGAGCAGGCACTGCCGGTCGAGCACGGACCAACGGGTGTAGTCGGCGAACGCTCGGATCTCGTACTTGTCCGTCGGTCGAATGCGAACGCCGAGGCGGAAGATGTCCGGGAGCGACTGGGTGAGCCAGGCGTCACCCTTGTCGGCCTGGCCGACCGTGAGGGCGCTGGACAGCGTGCCCTTGAGGGTCATGCCACCGGCGATGTTGGGCTGCGAGGTGTACGAGGCACCGATGAAGTACTTGCCCTGCTTGAGGACGTCGTAGACCAAGCCGATGCCGAAGCCGCCCTGCCAGCCGTTGACGTCGACGAAGCTACGGCCCTCTTTGAGGGTGGTGTTGCCATCGGCGTCGTAGACCACGCCGTTGTTGGCGGGGCTGACCGGGTTGCCGTTCTCGTCGAGGACGGGCTCGGTGGTGACCAAGTCGTCGCTACCGTCGGCGTTGCGCGCCCGTAGTGTGGTGACGTTGGACCGGATCGCGGAGCCGCTCAGGCCGATCGACAGGCCGATCTTGCGGATGTTGAAGGCGACCGCGCCCGTGATGTACATCGAGCGAATCGAGCCATCGATCGAGTACCAGCGTTGCTGACCGTCGACGGCCCCGGGAAACTGCTCGTTGCCCTCGTAGACCGAGTTCCTGTCCCACACGGCAGAGCCGCCGAACGGGAAGTACGCCGCGATGCCGCCGTAGATGAAGTCGGTCCCGAAGTCCGACGAAACGCCGAAGAACGGCGAGGCGATCGCGTTGAACAGCGAGGCTTTGCCGTCGTTGGCCCCGGGGGCGAGGCCGAGCAGCTCCTGGCTGTTCTGGGTGGGATAGTTGCCCGCGGCGACGTCGTCGGGTCCGGCGGCGGGGCGCTCGTAGCCGGCCCAGCGCAGCGCAATGGTGCCGTCGACGAAGATATGGGTGCCCTTCGACAGAGCGATGCCGGCGGGGTTGTAGTAGATGGCGGTGGGGTTGTCGGTGGTGGGGTGCCCGTGCTCTCCCCCGAACCGAGCGGCCGAGATGCCGGACGCGTGGGCTTCCGTTGCACCACCCAGCGCGGTCAGGCAACCGAGGACCATCGCTGCTGCGACTCCACCCGCCTTGCGGCGAGCCGACGCCGTCTTCGCCGAGCCACGGCTGTTGCCCGAGCGTGGGGTGGATGTGCGAGTGCGTGGGGAGACAATGCCTGTGCGTTTCACCATCGAAGACACCTGAACTCGAACCGAAGACGGGGGCGCTGATCCGGCTTGTGCCGATCAGTCGTCGCACTCTACACTCTCGCCACGGAAATGGGCGCAGCTTTTGTTGCTCCCCCGTTGCCGTTCGGACCTCCGCCCATGGCCTCTCGATCTCTCCTTCAAGCAGTCGCCCTCCCGTCTCTTCTCGGCCTGGGGATGCTCACCGGGTGTCCGAGCCCCGATGTCGAGGGCCGGTACAACGAGTTCGTCGACAACACCCAAGAGATTCGAGATGACGCGGCGATGGTGAAGCTCGATGTCGGGGGCACCCTGGCCGACGTCACGGGCACCTTTCACTTCTCGCTCGCGGCCGTCATCGCAGAGACCACGCCGCTGCAGTTCATCGCGACCACCACGTTCACGGCCAACCCCGACGGGGGAGGGCAACTCGACGTCGAGCTGCAGCCGCTGTCCCTGGATGTGCTTTCCACCACGATGCCGCGCGAGTTCGTGGGCGACGTCATCCCGCTCTCGTTCCCGGTCGACGAGTCCGGGGGCTTCACCGCCGACCTGGGCGAGCTGGCGGTCACCGGGGCGGCCAACCCGATCACGGGCAGTGACATCGTGGCCACGCTGACGCTCACGGGCGCGATTCAAGACGAAAACGTCTACTGCGGAATCGCAGAAGGTGATGTGACGGTGCCGACGGCGATTCCGCTCGCCGGCTCCACGTTCGCCGCCGTCCGAATCAACCCCGAAGATGCGATGAACCCCGCCGCGTTGCCCGATCCTCCGATCGGTGCGTGTCCTGAGGGGTCAGGCGGCACGGACACCGACGACACCGACAGCGCCACGGGCGGCTGAAATGAGCTCCGCACAATCGATCTCCCCCGCTCCTGCGTACGACCCCGAGCGTCCCTCCGCGCTCTGGCGTGAGCCGCTGGGCCCCATCGAGGGGGCTGCCGACGTCGGGGTGCTCGTGTTCGCGGGCTACGGTCTCAACTGTGAAGCCGAGACCGCCGCCGGCTTCGAGATGCTCGGCGCACGTCCACGCATCCGCCACTTCTCCGATGTCATCGACGATGCCACGCCGTTTGGCGACACCCGCATCGTCGTGTTCGGCGGGGGGTTCTCGTTCGGCGATCACATCGCCTCGGGTCGGGTCTTCGCCAACCGTGTTCGCGCGCGTCTCGGCGACCGCCTCGCTCGTTTCGTCGACGACGGGGGTCTGGTGCTCGGCATCTGCAATGGCTTTCAAACCATCGCCAAGCTCGGCCTCGTGCCGGGACTCGAGCGGCGTCGGGGCGATCCTCTCGCGACCCAGCAGGCGACCGTCGTGCACAACGACAAGCTCGGCTATCGCAACCAGTGGGTGCGGCTGCGCATCGACCCCCAGTCGCCGTGCGTCTTCACCCAAGGCGTGAAAGAGGGCGCCGGTTTGCTGGAGGTTCCCAGCCGCCACGGCGAGGGCAAGGTCCTGCTGTCGGAAGCGTTCGAGTCCGCGGTGCTCGAGGGCCACTTGGTGCCGGTGCGCTATGCCGACGCGAACGGCGATGCCACCGAGGCCTGGCCCGACAATCCCAACGGCTCGCCGGGGGGGATCGCGGGCCTGTGTGACCCCACGGGCCGGGTGTTCGGACTCATGCCGCACCCCGAGGCCTACCTCTACCCGGAGAATCATCCGGACTGGATCGCGCAGCGTGATGCCGGCTGTTTGCCCGCTCACGGTGCCGGCTTGGGGATCCTCGCGGGCGGCGTCCGAGCCGCGGTTTCGCCCGCAGGCGCCTGAGGGACAGGACAGCAGCGTTCACGAGCGTCGCTGCACGAATGTGCGAGAGTACCGGGCATGACCGGCGACTCGCGAACGGATCTCGAGGCGCTGCGACGCAGCGGAAGTGGAAAGATCCTCGCTCTCGCGCTCGTGTTGCTCGCCGCCCTCGGGGCTGCTGCCTGGTTCCTGTTCTTCAAACCCCAAGGCATCGGTGCCGCGGAGGAGGCCGACAAGGTCCTCATCGTGCGCTCTGGCGACATCGCGGGGTACAGCGCGGTGCTTTCTCGGGGAGGATTCGACGCGGCCGAGGGCCGGCTCGAGCATTGGGTCGACAAGGCACGCGACGAGCTGCCGGAAATGCCCGAAGGCACCGACGTGCAGGTCGTGCTCACGCTCGCCGACCACTTCGGCTATGGCTTCGTGGTCTTCGAGCACCCTGCAGATGTCGATTTCACGGGGGTCGAGTTCGATGCCGAGCCCGACTTTGCCGAGCACGTCCGTTTTGCGGCGGTGTCGATCGGCGACTTCGCCTTTCCCCATGTCGTGACCGTCAACCCCGAGCCGTCCAAGGCCCTGCGCCGCCTGGACATCAGCATTCTGCAGGCGTTGTTCGCCCAAGCGCCGCTGAAGGAGGCACTGCCGGGCAACGCGTCGGCGTCCGTCGAGGCGATTCAGATCCGCTCGAAGCTCGAAGACGCCATCTTGGATCTTCAGCTCGTCGACATGGCCGACGCCTTGGCTGACCAGGTCAGCGGCGACACAGCACGGGTGCTCGCGGACGAACGCGGAGAATCCAAACCGGTGCGTTTGTCCTCGGCGCTCGAGAGCGGCAACGCGATGCCGGTTCCCGGTGGCGGAGTGTTCGTCTCCAGTCGTGCCTACGACGTCGTCACGGACGACGGGCTCGAAGCCGACTTGGCGCCGGCGCCCACCGAGGACCTCTGGTTCGCCTCGAAGCCGGGCGTGGATGGTCGGACACGATGCTCGTCGATCGAAACGGGGCAGTTCGGCGCCACCGAGGCGCCGCGTTTCACGTACGCCGACGATGGCCGGGCATTGGTGATCGATACCCGCTCCGACGGGCCTCGTCTGTGGGTCTCCAACGGCCAAGGCGAATGTGGCTACACGCTGAAGGGCTCCGTCCCCGAGACCCGCCTGAGCGAAGCGCCCATCGTCTTGCCGCACGGCAGCGGCAAGGTCGTTCGCGTCGGGACCATCGATGGTGAGGCGACGGTGGAAGTGCTCGAGCCCGGGGCGGCGCAGCCTCGCGTTGCACTGATCGAGCTCACGGGCGTGGCGGTGCGGGACGTGGCGTGGCTGGACGCGGACCATCTGGTCGCGACTGGCGATGACGGGTTGCTGTATCTCGTGGCCGCTGCCGATGGTGGGCGCATTCTGTCGGTCGCACCGCCCGAGTTGGGGGTCGATCCCACGCTGTACGAGGTGGCCAGGGCAGGGGAGCGCGCGGTCGTGGTGACGGTCGGGTCCAGCCCTCGCCGGCTGGTTCACATCGACATGGGACAGACGTGGTCGGCCCTGTTTGCCAGCCCCCCGGCGCTGCCGCTTCCCGAGCCCCAGGCCGAAGCGAGCGACGCCGACCTGCCGCCCCCGCTCGCCGTGCGTCTCGACCCGACCGGGTTGCGCTCGACGGTGCTCACCCGTGCTGGCCGGGCGCGCGAACCGGTCGTTTCGGCTGACGGCACGCGGGTGGTGTTCAGTCTGCTCGACCGGGCACTCGATGACCCAGGGCAAGCGGACGACGCCGAGATCGCAATGGTCGCCACCGGCGGCGGCGCGCTCCAACTGCTCACCCGCAACGCGCTGAGGGACCGCACACCTCGGTTCACCAGCGATGGGGCGTGGGTGCTGTTCGAAACCCGACTCGAGTTGCCCAAGAGCAGCTGGCGCATCACGGTGCCGCGCGCGGTCCAGCTCTCGCAGTAGGCGCGGGGCCCAAAGGGGCGCTGTGGGTGCAGAAAGTGTGATCGGTCGGGCGCGAAATCCCACTCACCCGCTGCCGTCGCGGTTTCGCGGCGCTGCGGTGACATGCCGGTCCCCCTTCGCATCGAACATCTCGAGCTCGCTCTCGATCCCGAGTCTCCGTTCCACCTCAACTTCGAGCGCGCGCGCGACGAGATCGTGCGGTCGCTCGCCTTGGCCGTGGGCTCGCCGGACCTCGAACTCGCGGTCCGTGCGGCCAGTTTGTGCGGGCACGTGTCTCTTCGGGGCACGCTCGCCGTCTTGAACGACGCCGCCCACAGCCCGCGCCCGGCCTTGCGCGAGGCTGTGGCGGCGGCGCTCGAGCGTCGCAACGACGACCCTCCCGAGTTGCTCGCCCTGCTGCTGCTCGACCCCGACGTGCGGGTGCGGGCGCGGGCGCTCGCCACCTTGGCGTTTCGTCCGCCGCGGCGCCGGCTTCGGCACCTGGCCGCGCTGCGACGGTTGCGGGCCGACCCCGACCCACGGGTGCGCTCGATGGCGCTGGGCGTTCGTGTCTTGCGTCGCCGGGCTTCAGCCCCGGTTCGCAGCTCTCGCTACCGCACGATGTAGCGGTCGCCCGAAAAGCTCAGGCTCTCCACGCAGTCGATGTCTTCGACCCCGGTGACGACGTCCTCGACGCCCCGCAGTTCCACGCGGCCGATCAGGCGCAACTGGATCTCCCCCTCGATCGTGTAGTCGGAGTCTCCGACCGGTTCGAGGCTGCCCTCGGCGCGCGTCACCTGGTAGCCGGTCGTGGCGAACGAGATGAGTCGGGTGACCGCACCGGCCTGGAACGTACCGTCCGCATCCAGCGGCCCGATTGGATTCGGGGTCGCGGCATCCGAGGCGATGTCGATGACACCATCGGACACCACGATGTCGAAGGTCGTCGGGACCCACGGGTCGTCCAGTGGGTTCAACACGCCGCGCTGACACAGCGTGAGCGGCGACAGGGCGGTGTCGAGGTCGCTGCACCCGCACGACTCGGGGCGCAGTTCGATCGCATACACCCCGCTGGGCCCGAGTCCGCGCGCGTCGCCCACCTGGGTGGCGAGCGCAGAGACGACGTCGGGGTCGAGGGCGCCGGGCGGATCCTCGGCGCACCCGCCCAACACGAGCACAGCGGCGAGCGCGGGCCGGGTCACCCTTCGCGGCCCCCATGTTCAGCCAGGTAGGCCTCGATCGCAGCTTTGCCTCCTGCGTCGAGCACCGTCTTGCCACCGAGTTCTCGATCGCAGAGCCACTCGATCATCGCGCGGACCGAGACGAGCGGCAGCACTCGAATCCCGAGTTCCTCTCGCAGTTCGGTGAGCGTCGAGCGGTCCGTCTTGCCCTTTTCTTGGCGGTCGACGGCCACCACCACGGCGGACACCTCGACCTTGGCCGTGGCCTGGAGCAGGGCCACGGACTCGCGGATCGAGCGGCCGGAGGTGATCACGTCGTCGACGACCACGACCCGCATGCCGTCGGTGGGTTGGGTGCCGACGAAGGTGCCGCCTTCGCCGTGGTCCTTCGCTTCCTTGCGGTCGAAGGAGAACCCGACGTCGCGCGTGTCGGCGCTCAGGGCCATCGCGGTGGAGACGGCGAGCGGAACACCCTTGTACGAGGGGCCGAACACGAGGTCGCACTCGACGTTCGCGGCTTGGATCTGGGCCGCGTAGGCTTGACCGAGCCGAGCGATCGCGTCGCCGGTGCGGAGCTGTCCCGCGTTGACGAAGTACGGCGAGGTCCGTCCCGACTTGAGGGTGAACGAGCCGAAGCGAATGACCTCGTACTGGACGAGAAGCTCGACGAATGCGGCCTGAAACGCCTCCACGCTGCGAGGGTATCAGCCGCGACGCGGGGGCGTCCTGGGGAGCTCGACCAGCAAGCGGGCGCCCGAGGTCCCATCGAGCCGGCCGTGGGCCGTGACGTCGCCTCCGTGTGCGCGGGCGATCTGGCGGCACAGGTACAGCCCCAGCCCGACGCCTCCCTTGTCCCGGCTGCGTGCCTCGTCGAGGCGTCGAAACGGCTCGAACACGGCTTCGCGTTCGTCGGGAGCAATGCCGCGTCCCTCGTCCTCGACCGCCAGCGTCACCCCTTCCGCCGTCTCTTCCACGGTCACGGTGAGCGCGCCGTCGGGGCACGCGCGCCGGGCATTGCTGAGCAGGTTGCTGAGCAAGCGCTCGAGGAGCAGCCGGTCGGCCTCGATCGTGGGGGAGGCGGAGGCGGAGACCGAAGCGCCGAAGCGCTCGGCCATGGTCTCGGCCAGATCGTCGAGGCGAACGTGGCTGAGGTCGAGCCGTCCGCCCGCGGCCGACAGCTCGAGGCGGCCGCTGGTGAGGAGGTCGTTGATCAGGGCTTCGAGCTCTTGCGTGTCGCGGCCGATGTCGCCCAGCCCCTTGCGCAGGCGCTCGATGTGCTTGTGACCCCCGGACGCGCCGTCGGCTTCGGCTTCGAGATGGTCGACTCGACCCTCGAGGATCTCGAGCACCACGCGCACCCGAGCGATCGGGGTGCGCAGCTCATGGCTGACGTTGGCCAGCAGAACACGTTGCCCCTGAATGAGTGCTTCGAGCTTGTCCGCCATCCCGTTGAACGACAGCGCGAGTTCGTCGAGCTCGTCCGCCGGGGGTCCTTCGGGGGTGACCACGCGATGCGACAACTCCCCGCCCGCGATGCGCTCGGCGCTGGCCTCGACACGACGAAGGCGGGAGGTCAGCGAGCGAGACAGCGAACGTGCGCCCAGACCGAGCAAGAGCAGCATCGCTGCCGCAGACACGAACAGCGCAATGCCCCGAGGCGGATCGTTGGGTCGGACGGTGACGATCGCGACGACACGTCCGGTGTCCGGGCTCATCAACGGAAAGAGAATCAGGTGGCGATTCTTGCCGCGGTTGAGGACCAGTGTGCGGCCCTGCCGAAGCGCGCGGTTGTGCTTGCGGTGGTGGCGAGGCGGGGGGCCTTCGTCGTGCTCGTGCTTGGGACGGCCGACGAGCGGTCGCCCCTTCGCGTCGGTGATCATCACGTGGGTGTGCAGCGTGCTGCGAAGGTTCGCGGCTGCCTCCTCGAGTTCGGAGGGATGATCGAGCGACTCGACGAGCGCGTCGTTCTCTTCTTCGAGCACCTCGAGCGCTTGGCCGACCCATCGCTCCGAGCGCTGCTGCACGATGAACCACGTCGCGGCGACGCCCACGGCCGTTCCGGCGAGCACCGTGAACACCACGGTGCTGTAGATCCGCCAGAACAGGCTCGAGCGTCGCGGGGCGCGTTTCATCGGTCGGGTCCGAGGACGTAACCGACACCGCGCACGGTTTCGATCAGGTCCTTGCCTTCTTCGTGTGCCACGCCGAGTGCAGCGCGAATCTTGCTGAGGTGCACGTCGATCGAGCGATCGACGCTCGGGTCGAAGTCGACGGGCGGGTCGCCGCGAAGCTCTCGCACCCGGTTGTTGAGGTCGCCGCGCTCGAGCACCTTGCCCGCGTTGCGAGCGAGCACCCACAGCAGGTCGAACTGGTAGGCGGTGAGCTCGACCCGAGTGCCGTGAAGCTCCGCGGTGCGGCGGTCACGATCGACGGTCAGGCCACGGGCTTCGGCCAGCGCGCTGTTGTCGGCCACGGGGGCGGCGCTGTGGCGGCGAAGCACGGCGCGGATCCGAGCCAGAAGCTCGCGCGGGCTGAACGGCTTGGGCAGGTAGTCGTCGGCGCCCAGCTCGAGCCCCACCACCCGGTCGACCTCGTCGCCTTTGGCGGTGAGCATGATGACCGGAAGGTTCGACTGGGCGCGCAGCTGCTTGCAGACCGAGATCCCGTCGAGCCCCGGAAGCATGAGGTCGAGCAGTGCAATGTCGTGTTCGCCTGCGAGCGCGCGCTCGAGGCCGGCAGCACCGTCTGGCACGATCTCGACCTCGGCATCTTGGTCGCGCAGGTATTCCGCCGTGACCTCGGCCAGGCGCTCATCGTCCTCGATCAGCAGGATTCGCACGTGAGAAGTGTGCCACCAAGGGGGCGCGGGGTCCGTAAAGGTCGGGTGAAGGCCCCATGAACGTTCGGTCCTGCACGAACGACGGGGGTTCGGGCGCTGGCGCAGCTTGACACCTGTAGGGGGAGCAGATAGGCCCACCTCACCGTGGCGTATCTCTGCAGCAAGTGTCACACCCGCCTCGAAGGCGAGGGCGAGAACAAGGAAGATCCGCCGCACCGTTGCACGAACTGCGGTGCCGAAGCCGGCCTCGAAAAGGAAAAGGGCGTGCCCCCGGCCATGCGCTACTTCGGCTTCGTGGTCGCCGGCGCGGCCGTGGCCGCCATCAGCGGCAGCGTGATCAGCCGGATCGCGGGCTGACCGCACCCGTACTTCGTTCCGAGGCTCTCTTTTCGGCAGCGCGGAGACGGGCCGATGCCCCGACCTTGCAGGTCTTCTGGGGGCAGGGGGCTGTTGTGCTAACTTCGCGACCAGGCCTTGTTCGTACGCTGTTCAAACTGCCAGACCCAGTTCTCGCTCGATGATCGACAGGTCGGAGCCGACGGCGTGGCGGTCCGATGCGCGGTCTGTCGCTACGTTTTCCGCGTCGACGCGCCCAGTGGCGCTGCACAGGCGTGGCGGGTGCAGACGGTCGATGGAGACCTGTTCGAGGCGGAGGACCTTCCCACGCTGAGGGTCTGGATCCGCGAGGGACGGCTCCATCCCGACGACACGATTTCGCGCACCGGCAAACACTGGATTCGCTTGGGCGACATGCCCGAGTTCTCCGATGCGTTTGCCGGCTTTCCGGACCTTCCGGCGGTGCTCGGGGGACCCGAAGGCGCACCGCTCGACTCGGCAGACCTCTCGGCCGTCGGCCCACCGCCGTCATTCGCCGGAGACGATGTGCCGCTGGGAGCCGGGGACGTCCCCACGCCGATGGCTCGGCAAGACTCCGAACGCCTCGACATGTCGGGGCTGTTCAGCACTTCGGAGTTTGCCGACGATGGATCGAGCGAAGACCCCGACGACACCGTCGTCCGAGGCCGCGCTGCGGGCCCTTCGGAAGACACGGTCACGGTCGGCCAACCCGGTGTCGTCTCGCGGACGTCATTGTTCGAAGACTCCGCATCGATGGTGCTCGACGACCTCGTCGCACCGCCGCCCGAGCCGGAGCCGGCCCATGATCGAGGCCCCGACCTCGACATGGACACCGTCGTGCAGCCCGAGCCTCGCGAGCAAGCGCCGGGCGGGCCACGTCGCAAGCCCAAACACCAGACCCGCAAGGTTCGAACCGTCGCCTCCGTGGCGGAGGCCGATCCCGAAGCCAGCGGTGTCGTTCGTGTCCTCGACGAAGCAGAGGTCGATGCCGCACAACCGCGTTCGCATGGCGAGAGCAGCGACACGCGAAAAGGCGTGTCGGGGGCATCGATGCTGGGTGCCGTCACGGCACACGTGAAGAGCGGCCCCGTGAAGCCGCTGACTGGGCCTGTCGAGATCGCCGAGCGCGAGCCCACGGTCGACGAGGCATCGGAGGCTTCGTCGGTCTCCGCCGAGCCTGAAGGCCTCGACTCGGAGTTGGAGCTCGGCCCCGACCCGCAGCGGCGTCGTTCCACTTGGCCGTTGTTCGCCGGGCTGGGACTGCTGTGCGGGGCGGCCGTGGTGTTCGGCATTCCACAGGTGCGAGAGCGCGTGCTCGGTTCGTCCGGCGCATCCACTCCGGCGCCCGCGGCTGCCCAGTCTCCCGCCCTCGCGACCGTCGACGCGGCGATTCGCGAAGGCACGGTCGCAAAGCTCGAGGCTGCGGTCGAAGCTGCGACCCAGGCGTCGAGTGACGAGGGCCTGGAGCCGGCCGCGCGCGCGGACCTGGCGTTGGCGCGCGCCGAAGCCCACGCGATGCGAGCGATCGCGCTGCGTCTGCAGGCCGTGCACGCGGGGAAAGGCAGCGACGCGTCGTTCCGCGCCGCCGATGCTGCCGAGGCCGCGGGCCAGGCATTCGCCGGCGTAGACGTCGAGCGAGCGTCCGCATCTCGTCTGGCGCGGACACGAGCGCGGGTCCGACTCTCGCAAGGGCGACCCCAAGACGAGGTGCTTCCGCTGGTGCCCGACGACGCTCCCGAACTCCGGGCATTGGCTCTCGGAGCGCCGCTTTGGGGAGGTGCCGACGCTCGCGTCCCGTCGGGCCTGATCAGTGCGCTCGGTGGACTGTCCAAGCCCTCGGTGCCCGCCCAAGTCTTGCTCGCGACGGCCTACGCACGCGGCGGTGACGACGTCGGTGCGTCCGCCGTGCGCGAGCAACTTCAGGCGCGGGCCGGGGACGACCCCGCCGTGAAGGCGTTGCTGGCCACACCCGCCGTCGTCGCGGATGCGCCTGTGCAGGGCGAAGACACGCCGAAGGACCCGCCGGCAGACACGGCCGAGGGCGGTACCGAGCCCGAGACGCCCGAGGACACCATCATCGTCAAGGACGCGCCCAAGGCGATGTCGGTCGACAAGCTGATCGAGCGCGGGTGCAGCAAGGTCGAAGGCGGAGATGTTTCGGGGGGTCTCAAGCTCCTGCTGCGGGCGTTCGACCGACGCCCCGACGACCTCGACGTGTTGGTCTGCCTCGGTGCCGCCAACCGCAAGAAGGGCGTTCCGGGCACCGCGCTGCGCTACTACGAGCGCGCTCTGAAGCGCTCGCCGAAGTTCATGCCCGCACTGTTGGGTGCCGCGCGTTCGGCCGCAAAGATGGGCCAAGACGACAAAGCCGTGGGCTACTACCGACGGGTGCTCGGCGTGGCGCCGGGCAACGCCGAGGCCAAGAGCTTCGTCGCCAAGAACAACGCGCCCGCGAAGAAACCCACGCCCCCCTCGGACAGCACGGGCGGTGATGCCGACCGCAAGCCGGAGCCGCCCAAGCCCGACAAGCCGGCCCCGCCCAGCGGCGACCGAAAGCCGGAACCCCCCAAACCCGAGCCGAGCCCCGAATGAGCAACGACTTGCCCGACGTCACGCGCGAAGAGATCGAAGCCCTTCGGGCCCAGCGTCAAGCCAACGAGGCCGCACTGCCCGAGGATGAGCGCGAGGCGCAACGCAAGCTGCACTGGATGCACTGCTGCAAGTGCGGCGCGCACATGGACGAGATCGTCTTTCGCGGCGTCCGAGTCGACAAGTGCCTCCGCTGCGGCGGCGTCTACCTCGACGACGGCGAACTCGAACAGCTCGTCGGTAAACCAGGCTGGATCGAAGCCCTGCGCACCTTCTTCGGCGGGTAGGGGCCTTCGCGAGTTCTCCTGAAGGCGGGCGTCTGCGCGCCCCCCCCTTTGGGTGAGGGGGGCGCTCCGACGCCCTTGCTTCGGTGGCGCTCGCTGGGCCCCGTCTATCTTTTCCGCTCCGCGCCCCTTCGGGGCGCTCCGCTCTCTTGCTGCGGACGTTGGTGGTCAGGATGAGGCTTCCGCCGCGAGTGCTCCGAGCCTCCGCGCGCGCGCGTCCCCTCGACGTGCAGGTCTTCCCCGGCGGAGAGCGGCGCGTTGCCGGGGATGCGGAACAGGAGGGAGAAGGGCGAACGTCGGGCTACCAACCCCCCTCAACAAACGGGCGCGCGCATCCCCGCACCTCGCCACGCAGGTCTTCTCTGGCGGAGAGCGGAGCGTCCCGGAGGGGCGCGGAGCGGGAAAGAAGGAAGAAGCGCGAACGTAGGACTCCCAGCGTGAGGGGTTCGGAGCGCCCCCTCACCCAAAGGGGGGGGCGCGCAGAACCCCGGCGAGCCCACTCGGAGCGCTTCAACTACAAGAGCGGAGGAGGGCGGCGAGGCGGGGGGCGTCGAGGTCGGCGAGGTCGGGGCCGAGATCGATTTCGAGGCCCGCGTCCCAGTAGCGGGCGCGGGCGCCGACGAAGGGTTGCAGCGCGTCGAGTTGAGCGTCGTCGACCTCCTCGAGGCGGCGTACGTCACCGACGGCGCGATGGGTGCGGCCGAGTTCGTGCGGGGGGCGAGGGCCGCCGCGGCTGGTGGAGGGGGCCAGCTCGAGGACCGGGCGGCCTCGGCCGATGATGCCGACGCGGAACGAGACCTGCCAGCCGCCGGTGCGTTTGGGGCGGGCTCGCAGGTCGAGGTTGGTGCCTTCGAGGTCGCCGCGGACCGAGACGACGGTGCCGTCGAGCACGACGGGGGCCGGAAGGTCGAGCAGGTCGGCCGCATCGCGAAGGATGTCCTCTACGGGCACGTCATTGCGCGCGGCCTCTTCGCGATCTGTCGCAGAAGGCCGGAGCAGCGTGTGCACGACCAGCAGCAAGGCGGCGGAGGCCATGAGGGCGAGCTGCGGATTGGAAACGCCGATGCCCGTGACTGCGAACAGCCCCAGTGCGAGACCGCGCAGTCGTTCGTCCCAGGACAGCAGTCCCCCATACACGACCGAGAGCATGAAGAAGACCGAGATACAGACCAGCACCACGCGCCAGGACGCGACGAACGTGGGGTAGGGCAGGGAGAAGCCGAACAAGGACTGCGCGATGCCACCGACGCCGTCTTCGAGCTTTCCGAAGCCCAGCGGGTGCACGTAGACCATGTAGAGCAGCGCGGTGACGAAGGCCGACAACGCGATGACGACGAACCGGACCGGGCGCGGCATCTCGGGGCGGAACGCCCAGAACGCGATCGCGGAGGCCACGACGACGCTGGCCATCACCCAGGTGCGAGCAGCGTCGGGGATCGGTGCACCGAGCAAGCTGCTCGGAAGCCCGACCGCGAGGCGCAACATGAGCGGCACCATCACGGCCACGGCGAGGATGCGCGGCAAGACCTGCTTGGGGTCGTGGCGCGACCAGGTTCCGACCAGTGCGAACACCGGGGCGGTCAGCGCCAGCCCCATCGCGACCTGCAACGCCGCCGGGGGCACTCGCACTCCGATGCCCGGCTGCTCCAGTCCGTGGATGGCGAACAGGCCGAGACCCCCGGCGAGGGCGGGAATGCCTGCGAGCCAGCGCCGAGCCCCCAACTCATCGTCGCGGCACCAGGCCCATCCGAGTGACACGCAGGCGGCCGCACACAGGAACGTGACGAAGTGGTGAAGGATGAACTCGCCGTGATAGGCGAGCCCCAACCGGCTGGTGCGCGTGATCAGGCCGATCAGCAGCGACAGCTCGAGCGTCAGAAAGGTGATCGACGCGACGAGCGGGCGCTTGCGGAGCAGCCACAGCACCAGCGTTGCGACCGAGGTGCCCAGGGCACCGATGAGGTACAGGCGCGAGCCTTCGTCTGCGGCGCGCTGAATCGCCTCGAGAGGTGCCAGCCCGAGCAGCAGGGTCGCGAGCACCTGGAACGCGGCTGCGACGAGGGCAAAGCCGACAAAAGTCGCAGCGGGAGCGAGACGCGTGTGCGGCACGGGGTCCTCAGGATCTAGCAGGCCGCCGCAAAACTCGCACGCGCGCAGAGCACGGCGGCGTCCGGCCCCGGCCGATTTGTGGATAATTTCTGCCCGCTTCGACGGATGTCCTACATGTATGGGCATGTGGAATCGCCGAGGGTTTCTGAGCGGTCTGGCGGCGGCATCGGTATCGGCCACGGCATGGGCGGGTCCGCGCCCCGTCGTGCGGCGCGACTTCGTGTTGTGCCTCGATCCCGGCCACGGTGGGGACAATGACGGGTGCCACTCCGCGGACGGCTCGGTGGTGGAAAAGGACGTCACCTTGCAGACCGCCCTGGCTCTGCAGGCGGCGGTGCTCCACAAGCTGCCGCACGTTCAGGTGGTGCTCACCCGCGAAGCGGATCGCTCGTGCACCCTCGCGGACCGGGTCGCCTTTGCCAACGCGGCGGGTGCAGACGCGTTCATCAGTCTGCACACCAACGCGTCGGAGTCGAAGTCCCAGCACGGCTTCGAGACCTACGTGCTCGACGCACGCGCGAGCTCGCTCGAGGCTGCACGTACCGCGCGGCGCGAAAACGACGAGGGTCTCGCCGAGCCGGGCACCGCCGCCGAGGGGGCCGAGGTCGCCACGATGCTTCGCCAGCTGGAAATGGCCGAGCAGCGACTGGCCGCGGGACGGTTTGCAAAGTCGATCCAGGCCCACCAACGCTCGGCGTTTCCCGACCGAGCCGACCGCGGTGTGCGACAGGCACCGTTCGACGTGCTCATGGGCGCCCGCATGCCGGCGGTGTTGTTCGAGTCCGGCTTTCTCGACCACGAAGGCGAGGGCGCGCTGCTGACCAGCGACACCGGGATGAACAAGGTCGTCGGTGGCCTCGCCGACGCGGTGGTCGACCTCTACCGCCTGCACGCCCGGACCCGAGCCTAGGCCGCAGGTTCCAAGTCCGCGCCTCGTTTCTCAGACGTGGTCAGCAACGGAGCGGAGCGTCCCGGAGGGGCGCGGAGCGAAAAAGAAGAAAGTGCCGAAGGCAAAGGTCGGGCCAACCGAGGGGTTCGGAGGGACCCCCCACCCCAGAAGGGGGGTCCTGTAGAAACCCGGCGTGGACTTCAGACCTGAGGCAATCGCTACCCGTCGCCTTTGGTCCCGGTGCCCTTGGTGCCGTCGACGACGGTGAGGGTGTGCTCGTCGACGAGGAGCTGTCCGTCTCCGCAGCGCAGCTCCGCGTGCACGACCGCTTCGTGGCCTGCGAGCGCTTGCGGGCTGTAGGTCTCGGGAATGACCAGCCACACCGACACGAACTCGTAGTCCACGCCTTCGTCGTCCGAGAAGCTGAACGGCACGGGGTAGTTGAGGTAGGCGGCGAAGTGCCCCGAGGGGTGCTCGCCGGGAATGCCGTCGATGTCGGTCCACACCGAGAGGACCGGGGTGTCGGGGTCCTCGAAGTCGTAGGGGTCGGCGGGGACCGGAAAGTCGCTGCCGCGCAGGGGGAGCGAGAACATCATGAAGCCCTGCGGGCCGAGGGTGACCGGCAGTTCGCCCTCGAACGGGAAGAACTCGTCGAGGCCGTAGCCGATCTCGATCCAGCCGTCGCCGACGATCGGGCCTTCGTCGCCGCTGCTGTCGTCGCCGGTCGTGGGCGTGTCCGTGGTGGCAGGGTCGCTCGTCGGACCGCTGGGGTCGCCGGTCGGGTCGGTGGTGTCGGCCGAGGCTCCGGAGGTGCCGCTCGGGTTGGTGTCTCCGCCGCTGGCGTCGGCCTGGGTCGCGGTGCCCTCCGAGGCGCTGCCGGTGGAACCCTCGCCCCCCGATCCGACGGGTTCGCCGCTGTCATCACATGCCGTCGGGAGCGCAACCGCAAGCATCAAAGCGCACGCTCGAAAACCACAAACCATGCAGGGAGCATGCGGGCCCGCGCCGCGAGACGCAAACGAGGGCTGGTACTGTGGCCTGACGATGCGAACGGCGGCTCTGGGGGCACTGGGAAGTGTGTTGCTCGCGGGCTGCGTGCGGACCAATCCCGCCTACGGGGACCAGACCTCGGGGTCGGGTCCGGGGGCCACCGAGGGCGACACGGCGAGCTCGGTAGGCTCGGTGGGCACCGCCTCGACCGCAGACAGCGCGGACGCATCGGGGACCGCGAGCACCGACGCATCGACGAGCTCCGGCCACGCCCCGGGCTGCGGCGACGGGGTGCTCGACCCGGGGGAGCAGTGCGACGACGGCAACGTGCAAGACGGCGACGGCTGTCTGCACGACTGCACGGTGCCGCCCCAGGTGGACTGGGTCTATGAGCCGCCGATCGTCGATGGGGTGTCCGGGCGTTTCAACGACGTCGCCGTGTTCGGCGAGGTCGTCATCGCGGCGGGACGAGGGGCCCCGGGCGCAGGGGGCCTGGATCAACTTCGCATGACCAGCCTGACGCGGATCGATGGCGCGGTGCTGCACGAACGCCATCGTGTCGAGGGCAGCGGGGCGGGGGCCGAGATTCGGCGGATGCTGCTCCGCGGCGGCACGGTGTTCTTCGCTGGGCGCAGCGGGGAAGACGGACAGTACGCACTCGTGGGTCGGGTCGGTGTCGACGCCGACGGCATCTTTGCCGAGCCTTCCATCGTCGACATCAGCGGGTCGCGGGCCCAAGGCATCGCGGTTGTGGGGGACGACATCGTCGTGGGCTCCGGCCTGTTCGATGCATCCGGCTACGGGGTCGTTCACTGCGTGGTGGATCCGAGCTTCGACTGCGACGGCAACGTTCTGCCCCAGGCGGTCAGCCAGATCGACGACGTCGGCGTTTCCGGCGACTCGCTGCTTGCCAGTGGTCTGCTCGACGGGCACCCGTTTCTCGCGCTCGTCGACGACGGTGTCCCGGGCGGTCTCGACGTCCTTCTCACCGACGAGAAGCGCGTGGGCCGTCTGCAGTCTTTCACGGTGCGGGCGCAGCAGGTGTTTGCCGTGGGCAGCATCGGGACTGCCGCCGGGGAGTCGGCGTGGGCCGTGGCGTTCTCGCTGGCGGACGAGGCGAAGCGTTGGGAGGTCGAGATCGACGGGGGCTCCGCGCAGGACGACGAGTTCGAAGACGTCGCGGTCATGCCCGACGGAGACATCGTGGTCGTGGGCATGCTGGGAGATCCGCCGCTGCCGGTCGTGGTTGCGTTCGACGGCGTCACCGGGGAGCTTCGTTGGGAGGAGACCCTGACCAGCACGGGCGGCTACGCCTCGGGGCACGCCCGCGCGGTGGCGGTCGAGGGCGAGGAGATCTTCGTGGCTGGAGAATGGCGCCAGGACTACGTGCCGGGCGATGGGACGAGCACGAGCGGCGTAGGGTTCGTGGTGCGCTTCGTCGCCGGCTAGGTCCCGCAGACACGCACGAAAAAGCCCCGCGATGGTTCGGACCATCTCGGGGCTCCTTCGGTGCCCGGTTGGGCGTTGTGGGGGCGGGTGATGGGATTTGAACCCACGACTTCTGGTACCACAAACCAGCGCTCTAACCGACTGAGCTACACCCGCCGTGAGGGAGCGGCTAAGTAGCACGGCCCCGCGGGAAAGCCAACCCGAATCTGTGGGTCGCGGCTCGCGCAGGTGACGCGGCGTGCCGCGCATGGCAGCGTCGGCCCGTGCCCTCGCAGCCCTCCAAGTCGCTCGAGACGTTCCCCAACCCCAAGCCCGACCGCGACTACGAGATTCGGTTCAACTGCCCGGAGTTCACGTGTGTCTGCCCGAAGACGGGACAGCCGGACTTCGCGACGATCAAGATCTCGTACGTGCCCGACCAAACCTGCGTCGAGCTCAAGAGCCTCAAGCTGTACCTGTGGTCGTACCGCGACGAAGGAGCGTTTCACGAGGCCGTCACCAATCGGATCCTCGACGACCTCGTCGCCGCAACGTCGCCGCGTTCGATGACGGTGGAAGGCGACTTCTGGGTGCGTGGTGGCATCGGCACGGTGGTGGTCGCTCGCTACGAGAAGAGCAAGGCGTGAGCGCGCTGCCGGGCGCCGCAACGGGTCCGGGGACGCGGCGCGGTGCCGACAGTTTCGGTGCAGGAGCCCGCGCGCTCGGGCGCACCGGGCTGACGGTCTCGCCCATTGCGTTCGGGGCCGGGCGGGTGCGCGACGAGGCTCCGCTGCATCGGCGTGCGCTCGCGGACGCCCTGCGCGGTGGCGTGAACCTCATCGACACCTGCGGGAAAGACGGCGCCCAGCGGGTGGTCGGCCGCATGCTGGCCAACCTCGTGCAGCATGGTGAGCTGCGGCGTGAGCAGGTCGTCGTCGTATCGCGACTCGGGCGTCCGGCACCCGAGCAGTCGAGCTTGGATCCGAGCTTCGTGCGTGCCGAGGTCGAACGGTCGCGGCAGGCGTTGGGTGTGCAGACGCTCGACGTCGCACTGCTGCACGAGCCCGAACCGGCGGTCGAACAGGCCGACGACGCGTTCCGCGGTGCGTTCGAGGTGCTCGAGGCGTTGGTGCGCGAGGGCTCCCTCGGGTGGTACGGCGTCAGCAGTCGCGCGTTTGCGGACCGGACGCTGTCGGTCGAGCACCTGCTCCGGCTCGCGACCGACGTGGGCGGGGCTTCGCACCGTTTCGGGGTCGTGCGGACTCCGCTCAACCTGTTCGAGTTGGGTGCGGTGTTGCCGGAAGAGGGCGCCCAGACCTGCCTGGCTCAGGCGGCCGCGGCGGATGTCGGCGTCATTGCACACCGGCCGCTCGAGGCGTTCGTCGACAGGGGGCCGTCGGTCCTGCGGTTGGCCGATATGCCGGTCACGCACGGCTCGATGTCCGACGCCGCCGAGCTGCTGGCTCGGGTACGCAAACTCGAGGCCGAGTGGGCGAGCGGACTGGGGCAGCAGCTGATGGTTGGACCCGGCGACAACGCGGTCGATCTGTTTCGGTGGGGGCAGGAACTCGCGCCGCGTTTGTCTGCGCTGTCGCTCGAACAGTGGGTGCACCTTCGCCATGATGTGGTCGCGGTACATTTGGGACGCACCAGCGCCGCGTTGCTCGACGCGCTCGAAGGTGACACGCGGCGCGCATTCGCTGCGTGGTGGGAGCGTTACGGCACGTGTCTGCACGATGCGTTCGACGCGATCGAGGCCACGCTACGCGTGCGCAGGCATGACCTCGCGCAGCGCATCGGTCGCGCGCTGGACCCGTTGTTGCCGGCACCGTGGCGACCGCTGCCGTTGTCGAACAAGGCGATCCTCACGTCGCTGAGTGCTCCGGTGTCCGCCGTGGCGGTGGGGATGCGGCAGCCGGGGTACGTGCACGACGTGCTCGCGCTTCGCGACCATCCGGTGCGGTTGATGGGCGCGTCGGCGGGTCCGGTGGATTGGGGGGCGCTCGCGTCCGCGATGGCCGAGGTCGAGCTGAGCGCACCCGCCGTGGATTGACCCTCGGCGCGCGTGCGGGCTACCGTCGCCCTCGAGAAACGCCATGTTCTCCGCGCTCGCATCCACGTTTGCCCAGGTCGCGCTCGCGGCCTTTCTGTCGTTCGCCGACCCCCTGTCCTTCGAGTACTCGGGCACCACCGACAAGGCCGGAAAGACGTTCCTGGTGGTGAAGGCCAACCAGAACATCGACGACGTCGAGGTGCTCATCAGCGGCGACGGCAAGACGATCAAGAAATCGATCGGCTCGATGAAGGCCGGCCAGCAGTACAAGGTCGCCTGGAAGCAAGGATCGGGCAAAGCCAAGTACCAGCTCGAGGTCCGCGGCGAGAACATCGAAGCCAACTTTGCGTTCGAGGTCGTCAAGTCGACCGGTGGCAAAGGCGCGGGCGGCAAGCTCGGTCAGTTCAAGGTTCGCAGCAGCCGCGAAGACGTGGTCAAGCGCAACACCGCCGAGTTCGAGACCACGTTCGACCTCACCTCCTACGAGTACAAGATCTACGACTCCGACGGCGAGGTGATGGACGCCCAGACCGTGCCCGAGGGGGTCAAGGCCGGCGACGCGATCACGATCAAGTGGGCGACCGCGGGAGAGGTCTTCATGATCTGGGTGCGCGGCGAGGACGAGTACGGCCGCTTCACGGAATACAAACTCGTGCCGTGGGCGGTCGAAATCCCGCACACCGAGATCAACTTCGACAGCGGCAAGTTCAACGTCAAGACCGACGAAGCGCCGAAGCTCGACGAGGCGTTGGCGGTCGCGTTTCACGAGCTCGTCGCGCTCGACAAGGTCAACAAGGCCGTTGGCGCCAACCTGACCCCGAAGCTGTACATCGTCGGGTACACCGACACGGTCGGCAACGCGGGCAGCAACCAGAAACTCTCCAACAGCCGCGCCAAGGCGATCGCCGAGTACTTCCGCGACAAGGGGTTCTGGGCCGAGATTCACTACGCCGGCATGGGCGAGCGGGGCCTGCGGGTCGAAACCGGAGACAACGTCGACGAGGTTCGCAACCGCCGTGCGCTGTACCTGCTCGGCGTGCAGCAACCCGCCGCGGGCGGGCAGATCCCAGGCCGTTGGGCCAAGCTGATCGGCCAGCGCACGCAACCTCCCGGGTTCGTGCTTCCCGAGCTCCCCGAGCGGTGGAAGAACTACCGCGAAGACCGACAAGCCGAGGCTGCAGCCGCATCCGGTGGTGGTGGCGAAGGCGGATCGATGGAAGACAGCCTGCCGTCGAACAGCGACGACGGCCTCATCGGTGAAACCGGCGACGAGACCCCTGCCTTCGAAGCGGGGGACAGCGACGGCACGCCCCCCGAGATCGACGGCGAACCCGGAGCGACCAAGAAGGGCTGCTCCGTCGGGTCCGACACCTCTCCGGCGTTCGGCCTGCTCGCCCTCTTCGCCCTCTTCCCCCTTCGCCGCCGCCGCCGCTAGCGAAGCCCGGCGGGGCGCGGCTGACCGCAGGGGGAGCCGAGAGGGATTCGCAGAGACCCCCTCACCGACAGGGGGTCTCGGCAAAGGCTGCCTTCCGCCCCAGCGGAAAGCAGACGCATCAACCGCGGTTCGGGATCACGATGACGGGGCAGGGCGCTTCTCGGACGACCTTGTCGGCGATGCTGCCCATCAGTGCGCGCTGCAGGATGTTCCGGCCGCTCGCAGCGAGCACGACTCCGTCGGCAGCGTGAAAGCGGGCCGCCTCGAGAATGATCTGCAGCGGTGAACCCGACTTGATCACGAACTCGATGTCGACGTCCTTGCAGTAGCGTGAGGCCGCGCCGTTGAGCACCCGCAGCGCCTGTTCGTGGGCTGCCTTTTCGGCGTCCTCGATCTGGTTGGCAGGGATCCAGGCGGCGTCGGCACCCGCGTACAGTGCAGTCGCGCGGAGATCGGGGGTGGCGTGCACGAGGCAGACCTTGCCGCCCTCGGCCAGGCGGGCCGCCAACCGCAGCGCGTCGATCGTCAGGGGGCCGAGTGCGATCCACTGGCCCGCGCCGATCTGCAGCGCGTTGCCGGGGTTCTCGGCGTCGCTCGACTCGCGGAGTTCGACGGGGACGACGAGGTTCTTGAAGCTTCCGGGCATGTTCGATCCATACGGGGTTCGCGCTGCCCGCTGCGCGCAGGATCTGCGCTACTGGTCGAGGCCGCTGGGCCAGGTCTGCACCGCCGCCCGCAGTCGGTCGATGGTCGAGTCGAGAGGCTGCGACGTGTCGAGCACGACGTGCTCGTCGGCCGGGAACTCGTCGATCGTCTCCCACTTGGCGACGAAGTCGTCGAAGATCTCGAGTCGCCCATCGCTGACCGAGGCCCGCTTGGCCCGCTCGCGCAGTCGCTCCTTGGCCAGCGCATAGTCGACGCGGCACTCGACGAGGCGGAAGGGGACGTCGTGTGCTGCGGCGAGCGCACGCGCTCGGCCGCGCAGCGCTCGACTGCGAAACGATGCGTCGACCAACACCGGGCGGCCCGACTGCAACACGACGCCCGCGCGCCGAAAGACCTCGGCGTAGACCTCTTCGGTGAACTTCGGGTCGTAGGCGCCTTGCCAAGACCCATCGTGGACGGGCTGGGTCGCACGGACGCCGATCATCTGCTTGCGGGTGCGGTCGGCATCGACGACCGGGGCGCTCATCTCGAGGCTGAGTCGGCCGCTGACCGTGCTCTTGCCGCTGGCGATCACACCGCCGACCGCGACGACGCTGGGGTCGAGCAACGCCTTGCGGCCGGTCGCGAGTGCCAACATGAAGCAACGACGGGCGGAGGCGGCGGCCCGGCTGCGGTGCGCCATGTCGACCCGCGAGTCGTCGGCCACGAAGGCCGCGATCTTGCCGCGGACGAACGCGCGATAGCCCTCGTAGAAGTCGAGCACCCCATAGAGGTCGAAGTCGCCGCTGTGTTTGGCGTACTCGGCCACCAAGTGCTCGCCCAGCTCGACGTGGCCGTGGGCGCTGAGGTCCATCGCCAAGAACGCGAGGTCGGACGCCACGTCGGCGTAACGAAAGCGGTCGTTGAACTCGATGCAGTCCAACACGGTGATCGAGCCGTCGTCGCTCAGGTAGACGTGCTCGAGTCGAAGGTCGCCGTGCCCGTCACGGACCCGGCCTGCCTCGGCGCGAGCGGTGAAACGGGCCGCGTGTCGCTCGAGGTGGGCGAGCTGTCCTTCGGCGAGCTCGCTCGCCTGCGCGGGGCTCACGTAGCGCCCCAGCGAAGCGGCCGTCTGCGTGAAGTTCTCGCGAACGTTCACGGCGATGGCTTCGGGTTGGCCGAAGCGTGCCGTTTCTTCATCCGAGCGCGCGTTGGCGTGAAAGTCGACCAGGGTCTTTGCGACCCGGGTGATGTCGGTGGCCGTGAGCCGACCTTCCGCCAAGCGCACGTCGGCGCGATCGCGGTCGTCGAGTCGACGCATGTGGACGGCCCAATCCACAATCTCTCCCTCTTCACCCAGCGACAGCTTGCCCGCGGCTTTGCGGACGGGAATCACCCCCAGGTAGACATCCGGAGCGAGTCGACGGTTGAGTTCGACCTCGCGCTCGCACGCGTGTTTGCGTCGCTCGACGCTCGAGAAATCGAGAAACCCCATCTCGACGGGCTTCTTGATCTTGAAGACCTCACGCTCGTGCAGCAGCACCCACGAGATGTGCGTCTCGACGAAGGTGACCGAATCGGTGACGAGGTCGCGCTGGAGGTCGTCGCGGGTGATCACGGGGCGAGCGTAACCACGCACGCGCGACATCGCATCGGCCGTAGGCTCACGCCGCGACGTCTTTGGGGAAGTCGCGCACGCGCCATAGGTGGCGAAGCCCACCTCGGACCGTGCGCGGCATCTTGGCGAAGTAGCGCATCGCCGACGGCACGGTGCCGAAGGTCCGCTCGACGTCTTCGAACTTGCCTTCGATGTTCTCCCGCCGCAGCGGGTTGACCTCGGGGTTGCGGCGGTACTCGGCCAGGTGGTCGAGCAGCTGCGCGTGGTATTCGGGGTCTTCGACGATCGCGCGGATCGACTCGGCTCGAGGGTGCGACCCATCGAGGACCGCCCGGATCTGCCGCTCCATCTCGTCGAGTCCGTCTTCGAACGACTCCAGCAGCTGGAAGTCGTAGTGCGGGTTGGCGTGTACGACCTGCATCACGTGGCCGATGATCGCGTCGCGAGTGCTGTTGAACCCGGTGGGGTCGATGATCGAGGCGGGGTCGTCGAGGAAGCGCAGCAGGGTGTGGAACTTGAAGCTGATGCCCTTGCCGTCGTAGTAGTCCGCGGCTGCGGGCACGATGAAGAACCGCAGCATGTCGACCGCGCCGACCATGCGCTGGGTCCGGTTGGGGATCTCCTCGATGTAGCCTAGCCGCTGCAAGCGCCGAAGGCGCGGGATGACGTTTTCGTCCCGGCCGTACTCGATCAGGGCCGTGCGAAGCTTCCGCACCTTCTCCCGGAACTCCTTGGGGCTGCCCATCGTCTGCTTGACGAGCACCCAGGGTTCTTCGGACAGGCGGATTGGAGCTTCGTTGGCCGCGGGTTCCACATCGACGATCGTAATGTGGCGAGAGCGGTGTGCAAGTCTTTGCACACTACGGTTTCACGAATCGATGCAACGGTCGGTCGCCGTTGAATCTTCGCCGGACTGCGTATCTCGCGCGGTTCGGTCAGCCCGGGTGGTCGGCGATCCAGCGGTTGGTCCACACCGCGGACTTGCCCCACCCATCTTCCATATTGGATCGCGCCGCGCGTTCGGCCATGGATCCCACGCCGAAAATCTTGATGCCCACTTCGTGGGTGCTGACCCGGACGCACTTGTCGTCGCCGAGTGCTCGGGTGGTGACGTCGCCGCCGATCTTGATGCGGTCGGACAGCACGCTGAGCTTGAGGTCGTAGCGCCACCGCTTTTCGTCGGTGTGAAACACACCCGCTTCGGTGTAGCCGAGCTTGGGTCCGAGCACCTTGGCCACGGCGCTTGGCAGGTCGAGCTTGGGGATCACGTCCATCGGCCGGGTCTGGGTGTTGCCGACGTCGGTGAGTGGGCCGACGTCGCAGCGGGCAAAGCCGAGCCCTTCGACGATCATGGCTTCGGTGAATTTCGGGTCGAGGAACAGCTCCCAGAACCGGTCTTCGGAGCAGTTCAACTCGTGCTCGAGGGTGAAGTTCAGCACCGGCGCACGGTATCAGGACTCGCAGCGAGCGGCCCAGTCCTCGGCGACGCCGCCCACCTCGAACACGACGACGCTCGCTGGCCGTGGGGGTCGAACCTGCGTGTAGTGGGGATCTTCGAACGAGGCGATCGCGCGGACTGCAAACGGAGGCGAGAACTGGGCGGCCCAGTCGGCGGGAATGACGAGGTGGGTGGGGGCCCTGCGAACGAAGACACACAGTTTCGCAGTGCGGTCGAAGTGCGCGTGCGCGGCGTCCGTGTCGTTGAGCCCCACCAGGTCGACGATGCGAGTCGAGCGGGGCGTGAACACCCGGTGGGCGCCCGCCCCCTCGACGGCGATCACCGCGTCGGCGGGCACGTTCTCGGCCAGCCACTGGGCGACGGCGGTGTGCAGGACGCGGGTGTCCTCGCAATGGTCGACCAGCTGCTCTCGCAGTTGCCAGATCTGCAGCCCGCACAGCCCCGCGACCGGAAGCAGGGCCGCGGCGGCAGCCCACCGCACCCACCGCGCGGCATCGGGGCGAACGGCGGTCAGGCCCAGCGGGAGGACCACGACCGGCAAGGCCGCGAGCGGTGCGAAGTAACGCGACTCGAAGAACAGGACCCCGGCGTGCAGCGGCCGACTCACCGCGATGGCGATCGAGGTGGCCACGAACGCCGCGACGATGGCCCACGCACCTCCTTGGCGGGCGCGTGTCTCCTCCCGCAGACCCAGCGCGAGCAGGCCGAGGCCGGTCAGCGAGACGAGCCAGGGTTGCCAGATCAGCACCTCGTCACGCAGGTACGCCAGCCCCGCCAACCCTCCGCCTGCGCCTTTGATGTACTGGGCGTTGGGCCACGGGTGGCCGGAGACAGCGAGGCAGTACACCACCCAAACCCCGAGCCCGAGCGCGGCACCACCAGCCGCTGCCCCTGCGGCGCGGACTCGCGGATCGTCAGCCCGGTTGCGCCAGTGCACGGCCGCGAGGACTGCCGCGGCCGTCACCACGGCGCCGAGCAGCTCCGGGCGCGCCCACGTGCACAGCACCCCCAAGACGGCAGCGGTTCGGCTGCGCCCCCGGAGCACCTCTCGCAACGCTGCGAGCAGGATGAACGCGGCCAGTGGGACCTCCATCCCGCTGGTTGCGGCCTGGACGAGCGTGGGTTGGCAGGCCACGAGCACGCCGCCGAGCAGGGTCAACGACGCCAGTGGGACCGGATGCTCGGTTTCGGCACCGCGGCGGGCGAGCTCAAGCGTGACCAGTGCGCCCATCCACGAGGTCGCGGCATGCAGCAGGGCGCCGAGCAGCTTGACCGGGATGATGGGGTTGCCCGCGATCGGCCACACCGAGAGCACCAGCACCCACAGTGGGCTCGAAAAACCGGTCTCGTAGTCGCCGGGGTTGTAGGACAAACCGTCGCCGGCCCGGAGGCTCTTGGCGTATGCGAGGTGGATCCACGCGTCATCGAGGGCGAAGTCGGTGGTGCCCACCATCATCGTCGCCGCGACAGCGAACCCCACGAGCGCGCAGAGAAACGCGACCGACGACTCGGTGCGCGAGGCGGTATCGCGGGGGTCGATCATCGCAGGGTGAACTCCAAGGTGGCAGAGCCTCTCACCAAAATGAAGGCCACACGTGCATCTTCCTTGCTTTCGAGAATCGACCTCGGCATAACAGAGAGGCAGCAGACACGGAGTGTGCCGGGGGGCTTGCTAACGTGTCCGCAGCAGACAATACCTCCACGAGGTTTCGGACCAGTACGGCGTACTGGAGGCGCAGCTGAACAAGGCCAGCGTCATCGTGGAGAGAGACTCAATGTTGCAGGGTTTCCCATTGGGAGGCGGCGTCACCGTGACGCTCACTTCGACCCCGATGGAGAATCCGCATGTTCGATTTCGCTTCCGAAAAAGGCTTCAAGCGCTACCTCGCCTCGATCGAGCGCTACCCCAAACTCGACCGCGCCGGTGAGCTCTCGCTCGCGACCGCGTACCACGAAGGTGACAAGGCCTCCGGCGACAAGCTGGTCTCCTGCAACCTGCGTTTCGTCGTGAAGATCGCCGTGGGCTACTGCGGCTACGGCTTCAAGCTCAGCGACCTGGTGGCCGAGGGCAACATCGGTCTGCTGCAGGCGGTGCGCCGCTTCGAGCCCGAGCGCGGCCTTCGTTTCATGACCTACGCCTCGTACTGGGTGCGTGCCCACGTGCTCTCGTACATCCTCAAGCACTGGAGCTTGGTGGGTGTCGGCACCGGCCCCATGCAGAGCAAGCTGTTCTTCCGCCTCCAGCGCGAAAAGGCCAAGCTGCTCGCCCGCACCGGGTCGAGCGAGAACATCACCGCCAAGCTGGCCGAGAAGTTCCAGTGCACCGAGGACCGCATCCGTCGCATGGAGCAACGCATCGACGGTCGCGACCTCTCGCTCGACGCCAAGGCCTACCGAGACGGCACTGTTTCGATCCTGGAGACGCTCCAGGGCAAGGACGCGTCGCAGGAGACCACGCTCTCGCGCTCCGAGGTGTCGGACCTGGTGCGTGAGCGGGTCGACGAAGCGCTCACTCGCTTCGACCAGCGCGAGCAGGTCATCGTGCGCGAGCGGCTGCTGAGCACCCAGAAGCGCACCCTGTCCGACCTTGGACAGCAGCTCGGCCTCTCGCGTGAGCGGGTCCGCCAGCTCGAGCAGCGGGTCAAAGGCAAGCTGCGCCGCACGCTCGCCGACCTCGCGCCCCAAGAGTCCTACCTCGAAGCTGCCTAACCGCCTCTCGTCACATCATCGGATCGAAGAACGCCCTCGGTGCCAAGTGCATCGAGGGCGTCGTCGTTGGGCGCGTGCCGCCCGGGGGCCAGACGGCCGCTACTCGCCCAGCTCCACCGCCAACACGGTGATGTTGTCCTTGCCGCCGCAGTCGTTGGCGAAACGCACCGCTTCGAGCACGGCGTCTTCGACGTCCATGTCGCGGAAGAACGCCATGTCGGAGGGCTGCTCCGCGTAGCCGTGAAACCCGTCCGAGCACAAAATGACGCGGTCGCCGGCGAACAGCGGGATCGGCAGGGTGTCGACCTCGACGTAGTCCTTGTGGCCGACGGCCCGCGTGATCACGTTCTTGGCGCGAGAGGTCTGCGCTTGCTCGGGCGTGATGAGACCGTGCTTGAGCTGATAGTTGATCAGCGTGTGGTCCTCGGTGAGCTGAGCGACCTCGCCCTGGCGCACCAGGTAGACCCGCGAGTCACCGACCTGGCCGACGATGCCCAGGTTGCCGACGATCAGAAACACCGAGGCGGTGGTGCTCATGCCCCGCTGCTCGGGGTCGAGCTCGCCCATGCTGTGAATCATGTAGCAGGCGTTTTGGATCGCGCCGCGAACGAGCTGGGTCAATTGTCCCACCCGGGCGGTGGGGTCGCCGGCGGCGATCTCGTTGATCAGCGCCTCGTTGCGCTTGAGCCACTCCCAGATCAGCTCGACGGTCTCTTGGGATGCGACCTCTCCTTTGGCCCGCCCGCCGACGCCGTCAGCGACGACGAACACGCCCAGGTCGGGGTCGGCGAGGTGGGAGTCCTCGTTGTGCTCGCGGGCGAGCCCCACGTCGGTATGGCCGAAGTAGCGGATCTGCATCCGGCTGCGACGATACCACGCCAGGGGGCCGCCGAAGCGTCAGGGGCTGCACCACGCGGGCGGTTCGGCGAGCACCACCGGGGCCTGCGGCCCGAGTTGGTACGCCCATGCGTGCAACCGGACATGCGCACCCTCCGGAGCCGACCCGTAGAGGGCGTCCCCGGCCAGAGGCAGGCCGAGCTGTGCCATGTGAACCCGGACCTGGTGCCGGCGGCCGCTGAGCAGCTCGACGGCGAACACCGAGGCGGCGGGGTCCAGGGGCCACACGCGTGATGCGGCCGGGAGGCCCGCCTCGTCGACCTGCACGCGATGCCCGCGAGGCCCTGCGCCGCTCAGGGGCCACGTCGTCTGAACCCCGGGTTGTCTCGGGCGGGGCAGGGACGCGCCGGCAGGCCAGCGCGGCGGTTCGGGGTGGGCCCGCACATGGTCGCGCGCGGGTGGGGGCCACTGCGCGGGCGGGTGTTCGGGGCGGGCGAGGTACAGCTTCCATGCGTCGCGCAGCGCGGCGCGGCCCCGAAGCCAGGACGCCCGCGAGCGTGCGAACACGACGACGCCCGAGGTCGCCAGGTCGAGTCGGTGCACAGCCCCGGCCTCGCGCGGATCTTCGCTGGCGTTCGCGCACCCCGGGTCGAGGTGGCGGGCGACGTCGGCGAGGGTGGGGGGGTCACTGGGACGGAGTCGAACCGTGTGCACGCCCGGAGGCTTGTTCAGGTACAGGAAGTCGTCGTCCTCGAACAGCACCGCGACCGTGGGGAGCGGCTGCGACGGGGCCGGGGGCAGCTCGACCTCGATCGTGTCCCCGGCCCGCACGGGGTCGGAGGGTCGCAGGCGTTTGCCGTCGCGGCGCACCGCGCCTTCGGAGGCGAGTTGCTTCGCCTGGCGGCGAGAGATCGAGGGCAGGCGCCGCGCCACGAAGGCATCTGCGCGTGTGCCGGCTTCGGGCGCGAGTACGGTGAGCCGCTCGAGCGTGGCCACGGCAACTCACCGCCAGGGGCTGAGCACGAACGCCGTCGCGGTCGAGTCGGCCGGGAGTTCGGGAACCCCCGGCGGGACCTCGACCAACGCGTCGGCGCCACCCATCGAGCGCACGTCACCCGACACCTGGCTCCGCAAGGTGGTGGCGGTGCCATCGTCGTGAAGCTGGGCGCGCACGAGGTGTGCCCGCTTGCCGGCACCCCGGGCTGCGTTGCGCAGCCGAACGTCGACCCGCCGAGGCAGCGCGTCCCCGGGCACGCCCATGTGACGGCGAATCGCCGGGGCGACGAACAGCGAATAGGTGACCCATGCGCTGGCGGGGTTGCCGGGCAACCCGAACACGTGGGCCGTGGGTCCCGAGCCGAACGCCAGCGGCTTGCCGGGTCGCAGCAGAATGCCGTGCACGGACCACTGCACGCCGAGCGCCGCGAAGGTGCGAGCGACCAGATCGTGGTCGCCGACCGAAATGCCCCCGGTGGTGACCACGAAGTCGCAGTCGAGCGCGCGCTCGAGCGTGGCCCGAAGTGCTTCGGGATCGTCCGGCGCGATGCCGCAGTCGACGGGAACACCCCCGGTCTGGGCGACGGCGGCTGCGAGCAAGAGGTCGTTGCTGCTGACGACCTTGCCCGGGGGCGGCGTCTGTCCCCGTGGCACCAGCTCGTCGCCGGTCGACACGATCGCCACGCGCGGGCGGGGGTGCACGGTCACGGTGGTGTTGCCGGTGGAGGCCGCGACCGCGAGGTCGGCGGGTCCGAGTCGGCGCCCCGCTTCGAGCACGACCTGTCCGCTGCGGACCTCGCTGCCACGGTGTCGGACCCAACGCCCCGGCACGACCTCGCCGAACGCCGACAGATCGACCTCCACGCGCTCCGGTCGTGCGGCGACGTCCTCTTGGGGGATGACCACGTCGGCACCGTCGGGGAGCACTGCGCCGGTCGAAATGCGTGCGACGGAGCCGGCGGGGAGCGTCTCTTGCATCGGGTGACCGGCTGCACTCTCGCCGATCCGGGCCAGAGACGTGAGGCCTGCCGCGAGGTCGGCCGAGCGGGCCGCGTACCCGTCCATCACGCTCACGTCCGCGGAGGGAAAATCCCAGTGCGCACGCACGTCCTCGGCGAGCACGGTGCCCAAGGCGGGGGCGGCGACCTCTGCGGTCACTGCAGGTGCGGCGTGAACCGCATCGACGAGACGGGCGAGCGCATCTCGCCAGGGAATGAGCGGCATCATGGGGAATCGGTCTTGCCGGGCGTGCGGGCGGTTTCGGCGGTGGAGGGCGCGCGGGACGGAGCAGGCTTCGTCTTCGGCGTCGTACGAGCGGGCGGGTCCGCGCGGCGTGGCGTCGAGCGCTCGGTCGGGATCCGTGAGGTCGTCGCGGTCGAAGGGGCGCGTTCGGTGGGCGGCGGCGGTGCCGGGTCGACGAACCCCCTGGGCGGTGGCGCGTTGATGGTGCCGGAGGTCTTGGTCTTGTCGACGTAGACGACCAACGTGGCGCCCGGCTTGGGGTCGTGGGCTCGGGAGAAATGGTTGATCCGCGCCAGGTCGCCGAGGGTGAGGTCGAACCGCCGGCCCACCTTGCTCAACGTGTCTCCGGAGCGAACCTTGTAGCCGCGGCGGACCTTGCCGCGCCGACGCAGGGCGGCTTCCAGGTGGGCGCGGGAGCCTCGGACGACGTATTCCACTTCGTGCATCTCGTAGGCGACGAGGTTGGCCGAGGCCGGGTCGAACCGGGTGGGTACCACCAGTTGCAGCACCTGCTCGGCTTGCACGCGCGCGTGTGGATCGAGGTCGTTCCAGCGCACGACGTCGGGCCAGGCGACATCGAACGCGCGTTCGATGGTGCGCGGGGTGGAGGCCCGGGTCGTCTCGAAGAACACCAGGCGGTGCCCCGGCGGTGGCGCGACGTCGGGCACCGCGGCCAGAGGGCTCGACGGCTCGGACTCGGTGGCTGCGGATGCGTCGGCGTGGGTCTTGCTCCCAGGGCGAGGCACCACCAAGGTGATGCCACCGCGCACCTCGGCGCTGTCTCGAATGCCGTTGAGCTTGCGAAGGGTGCGGCTGGAGGTCTTGTACTTACGCGCGATGCTCTCGAGCTTTTCGCCGGTCTTCACCCGGTGGGTGGACTCGGAACTCCACGCCGATTCGAGCTTCGTCTGCGCCTTCGCAAACGCCTTGGCTTTGTCACGGGGGATGCGGACGGCGTAGGGGAGGTCTTGCGGCGGCGTTCGACCGCGCACGAGCTGCGCGTTGAGCTCGAACAGGTAGTCCTCCTCGACACCGAGCAGGTCGGCGAGGGTGGAGAGCTTGGTGGAACGCTGCACCCGGACCTCGACCCAGTCGGCCGGAGGCAGAGGATCGATCTTCGATGGCTCCACGCCGAACGCCTTGGGGTTGGCACGCACCAGCGCCGCGGCGACGATCTTCGGCACGTAGTTGGTGGTCGCGTACGGCAGGCCGCTCTCGATCTCGCACAAACTCCAATAGTTGTTGGTGTTGTGCCGCTCGATGGTGGTCATCACCAGGCCGTAGCCGGCGTTGTAGGCGGCCAGCGCCAGCTCCCAGGAGCCGAAGCGAACGCGCAGGTCCTTGAGGTACAGCGCGGCGGCCAGCGTGCTCTTCTCGACGTCGTAGCGTTCGTCGACCCAGAACGACTGGGTGAGTCCGTAGACTCGACCCGTTCCGCCCATGAACTGCCACGCGCCAGCCGCTCCGACCCGTGAGCGCACCGTCGGGTTGAATCCGCTCTCGGCCATCGCGACCATCACCAGCGAGGACGGAACCTCGGCGCGCTCGAGCGTGGCTGCCATGCGGTCCGCGTAGCGGCCGGCTCGACGCATCCATCCGCGAATCATCGCCTTGCCCTTGGGGTCGTCGCGAAAGTAGCGGAGGTATTCGACGGTCTTCTTGTTCCACCGAACCGGGAGGTCGGGCAGCGCGAGGTCGGCCATCCAAGGGTCGGGTGGCACGTCGATGATCGTCTTGGTGCGTTGACCTTCGGGAAAGGCAGCGCGTTCGAAGCCGGCGAGCGCCTCACGGTCCGCGTGCCCGGGGTCGCGCGCGCCGGGAGCCCAGGCGACGTGCACGGAGGCGCCGTCGGGCCGACCGCCGCGGACCCTTCGCCGCCGCGTTTCAGACACCGACAGAGATCCGATCTGGGTGCGCAGCTCGTCTTCGCCCGCGGCGAGCGCGGGGGCGTGGGGCGACAACAGCGTGCTCGCACCTACCCAAACGGCGGTCAGCACCCCCCAAGTGGCCCGCCGCATGGGGCGAGTGCGGAGGCGAACCGGGCTCGCACCCGGCGCGGTTGGGCCTGAGCGCCGCTTCGGCATGGAAGCACGCTAGCAAAGCCGTCCAAAGACGACTACTGTCTCCCCATGACGTTCGCTCTGGTCGGACTTGGTATCGGTCCCCTCGAGATCGGGGTGATTCTCATCGTGGTCCTGCTCGTCTTTGGCCCCTCCAAGCTGCCACAGCTGGGCGAGGGCGTCGGCAAGATGCTCCGCGGCTTCAAGAAGGAGATGAAGTCGATGGAGGAGGAGTCCGGCGACAAGGTCGCGGACAAAGACGAGCCCGCCGGGGAGATCGACGTCACGCCCAAGGGCGAGATCGACGGCGACAAGAAGCCTGCCTAGTGCCTCAGGTCTGAAGTCCATGCCGGGTTTCTACAGGGCCCCCTTTTGGGTGGGGGGTCCCTCCGAAACCCTCGGTTGGCCCAGCTCTACGTTCGGCACTTCCTTCTTTTTCCGCTCCGCGTCCCTCCGGGACGCTTCGCTCTCTTGCTGCCCACGTCTTCGAAACTAGGAACGGACCTAGGACCTGCGGTGCTGGTCACTCGACGAGGCGGCAGATCTTGAGGTTCTCGGGTAGCCCTTGGGCTTCGATGTCCCCGTGCGCGAACACGGCCGTGAGCATTGCGCAGCGCTCCGGCGTGGCGCTCTCGTCACAGGCACTCGCCAGCGCCCCCACGAACGACGGAGAGATGTCGTTCTCGGGCGGGTACTGAAGGGCTTCCGAAGCCCAGATCGACACCTCGTCGATCGTCTCCCAGTGCTGCTCGAGCGCATGGCAAGCACCGCAGCTCGTGCCGGGATTGCGGCGAATCTGGGCGAAGGGCTCCATGCGATCGATCTCCGCGTCGATCGGGAACGCCAGCTCCGCCTTGATCGAAAGCCCGTCGCCAACGTCGACCGCGAACTCGAGCTTGTCGGACCCCGGACCCTCGGGCAGCACCGACATGATCATCGCGCCGCGCGAGATGAACAGACGCGGGTTCTCGGCCCCCATCGACGGTTGGGCGCTGCTCTTGCTGTCGGTGGCCGCGAGCGCGAGCGGGCGGTCGAGGCTCTCGAGAAAACACGGTAGCGAGACCGGCTTGGGCAACGCGTTGATGAGCGCGACCGCGTCCTCGACCGTCTCGGGGCTGCCCAGTCCACTCGGGGCAATGCACTCTCGCAGCGCAGGTTCGCCGGTTTCCGCAGCACCCGTGCCTTCGTCGTCGCCCGCCGAGTCCCCGTCACAGCCGACGAGCGCGAGACCGAAGCAGAGCCCGACACCCAACCATCCCCCGTTCACCCATCAACGCTATCACGGTGGTTTTCGTTCAACTCGGCGTGCACGTGGGCAGGAGCGCCTGGCCACACACCTGCGCGCACTCGGCCACGATGCATTCGGTCGCCACCGTGACGATGTCGACCGCACCGGGTGAGAGGTCGGCGCAACAATTGCCGCAAACCCCCGCGTCGACGCAGACGCTCGTGCAGGTCATGCCCAGGAAACACTCGGCATTCGAACCGCACGCGCCGAGGTCCGCCGCACAGGGCCCCTGCTCTGCCACCGCGCAGTCCATGCATGCGTCGCAGGAGTTCTCTTGCCCGCAAACACTCACGGGCCCCTCGTTCGACAGCGGCTCTACGTCGGGCTCTACGTCGGGCTCTTCGGCGTCCGCGGGGTCTTCGGGCGGAACACAAACATGCGCGATGCCCTCGGGGGAAAACTCGCCGAAGCGTCGGCCCGAATCGCATGCGTCGTCCTCGAAGCTGCACGATCCGTTGACCTCGCAAACCCCGGCCGGACCGCACTGCGCATCTTCGAGGCAGTGAAAGGCGTCGTCGGCATCACAGCCGGCAAGCGCGAGCACGCAGGTGGCGAGGGCAGCAAGCAAGGCGCGGGACACGAACCCGGAGTGCGGGCGTGAGCTGAGCCCGGGTCAAACAATCTGCCGACGCATTTTTTTCGCTCCAGTACCCCGGGTTTGAAGGGGTTTCTCCGGGCTCGTCGCGGTGATGGGGAACACGATCGGACCTGGATGGAACGCTCGCCACCACGCCCTCGTTCGCAGACACCGAGGTATTCTCCCCGCAGCGTGGCGAAAACCTCGTACTCCAGCTTGGCTCTCGTCCTTCTCGTCTGCGGCTGCCCAGAGGACCCCAAGACCGACACCGATCCGTGCGTGGCCTCGAGCGACCCGGTCGTGGAGCTTGGGCAAGGGATCGGTGGCGCCTTTGCCCCCTTTGCGGAAGGCGAAGGCGTGTCGCTGGCCGTCGCACCGCAGGGCGGCTTTGGGGTCTCGGTCGTGATTCGCACCGAGGGACTCGATGCGGGCGACGATGCGCTCGCCGACGTGCAGCTCGACGTGGAGATCGATGGTCAAACCGAGGGCTCGTTCCTGCTCACAGGTGCGGCGCTGCTCTGCCAGTCCGACCCGGATGGCGGGGGCATCATCTCGGGCGCCGTCGTCGGGTTCGACCCGGCTCGCTACGCGACCAATGACGACCTCGTGTCCCTCGACGGGCGCGAAGCGGTGCTGAACGTGACCGTGATCGACGAAGGCCAGACGATGGCGTCGGTGCAGCAAACGGTCACCATCATGGTCGGAGGTTGAAATGCTGATGCAGGCACGAACGTCTCTGTTGCTCCTCGCAGCCGCGGTTCTGTCCGGGTGCCCCGAGGGAGGGCCTCCGCCACTGGAGGGCGAAAGCTGTCTGACTTGCCACCAGGGCATCGAGCAGGCGCACGGACCCATTCCCGGCGACCAGTGTGTCGTGTGCCACGGCGGCGATCCGACCAACCGCTCCAAAGAAGGCGCTCACGTGGCAATCCCGGGCAACTGGGCCGAGATTCGCGGCGACGGCCTGCCCGTGGCGCCCGAGGGCTTCATTCGGGACTTCGCACCCGATCAGCTCGACCAACTCGACCCCGCCTATCTGCAGTTCATCAACCCCGGCGACATTCGAGTGGTCGACCAGACCTGCGGCACATGTCACCCGGACCAGGTCCGCACCATGCCCTCGTCGATCATGACGACCAACGCGGGGCACTACTACCCCACGCTGTACATGGCGGGGCTTCAAGACGACCGCAACGCCATCTACGGATCGCACCCGGCCGAAGACCCCGACTGCGACCCGTCCATCCCCGGTACGGTGTGCGAGCTCGAAACGCTGGTGCCTCCGGGCGCCGACGCCATTCACGATGCGATCGCCAGCGGCGACATCGAAGCGGCCGCGTACGACCACTACCTGGCCAAGAACTGCAACACCTGCCACCACGCCGGCTTTCCTCGCAACAACTCGCCGGCCTTGTATCGCTCGGCCGGGTGTTCGGGATGCCACGTGCTGTATGGCGAGCTCGGCGTGTACGAGGGCAACGACCCCACCATTGCCCGCGGCACCCCCGTACACCCGCGTCGGCACGAAATCACGAGCGCCATCCCTTCGGAGCAATGCGCGACCTGCCACTTTCAAGGCGGCCGCATTGGCCTGCTGTTCCGCGGCATTCGTGAAGGGGGCTTCCGTGACGAGCTCACACCCGAGAACGCCACGCCGATCGAGCGCACGCTCTACGGGCACACGCCGGGCTACTACTTCGACGACGAAGACTCGACCAACGACGTCGACGAGACGCCGCCCGACCTGCACTACGCCGCCGGCATGCACTGTGCCGACTGCCACGTGGGCTCCGATGTGCACGGCGACGGTCGCATCTACTCCTCGGCCAAGTACCAGGTGGACATTGGCTGCGAGGACTGCCACGGCACGGTGCGCGAGGCCATTGCCCCCGCGGCCGACGGCACGTTCTACACCCGCAGCGGCAGGCCCCTGCCCCAGCTGAGCATGCAGGGTGGCCAAGTCACGCTCACCGGCATCGTCGATGGCGCGACACACCCGGTGGCGCAAGTCGCCGACCTGCTCGCCGACGATGGCAGCGGCACCGCGGCCATGCACGCCGCAATGGCGCCCAACGAGGATGGCTGGTCGCACACCGACTCGCTCACCTGCGACACCTGCCACACCTCGTACAACCAGCAGTGCATCGGCTGCCACGTCAGCTTCGACCTGCGACTCGAGCAGGTCGACTACCAGACCGGCATCGCCACCCCGGGACTCACCCGCGGCTCACGAAGCACCTACTCGCTCGAGCAAGTCCTGCTCGGGCAAGGGCCCGATGGGCGTGTGCAAACCGTCTTGGCATCGCAGCAGGTCCAGATGACGGCCGTGGGTGCGGACGGCGGCTTCCTGCTCGGCACCGAACAGGGCGGCAAGTTCCGCGAGCGGGATGGGTTCAGCGCCAACCTCGGCTTCGCGCCGTTCTTCCAGCACACCACGTCGGCCACGCCGCGCACCTGCGACACCTGTCACCGCCGCAACGAGAGCGACCAGGAGATGCAGCGAGTGCGCGGGGTCTACGGCCAAGGCACCGGCGAGTTCATGTTGCAGGGCTCCGAGGGCGAGGTGGTCGATGGCCTGCAATACGCCGACGAGAACGGCGATCCGATCACCACATGGATGCACCCGAACACCGGGCCCGTGAACCCCGACGCGCTGGCCGCTGCGCTGGCCGTGATTCTCGAAGAATGACCACGATGCAACGCCTCGGCGCGCCCCTGCTGTTTTCCGTCCTGCTCTTTCCCGCCTGCGGGGACGATGCGCCCTCCGAGACCGACGGCGCAGACGCGGGCACCACCAGCGAAACATCGGGGACCGACACCGAAGACCCCGACGCTCCGTTCGTCACCGTGCAGGAGGGCATCGGCGGCGGCGTGGTGCTCTCCGGGCACAGCCATGCGAGCGGCATGACGATGGTGGGCGGGCGCTTGTCGTCGGCGCCCGGCGTGGACCCGGGAGGACCGGGCACCGTCTACTGGCTGCAAGACGGCCAGCTGTGCCGACACAGCGGCGTCGCCGACCACACCTTGTGGTGGATCGACGGGCCGGGTGACGACACATGGTTAGCCGTCGGGGAGCGCGGCACGATTCTGCGCTACGACGGCGAGACGGTGCACGACGAGTCCGTCGACACCGAAGCGATCCTCTACGGCGTTCGAGCGTCCGAGCCCGTCATCGCGGTGGGCGGCAACCCGTTCGGCGAGAACACCGGAGAGATCTGGCAGCGCGAGGACGACGGGTCGTGGACACGACTGCACGAGGACCTGCCGGGCGTCGCGTTCAAGATTCACCAGAACTGGATCGTCGGCACGGGCGTCGCGTGGGAGCTGATGCCCGACGGCTCTCTGGTCGAGCACTTTCCGCCCGACGAGGCGCGGCTGCTCACCGTGCAGGTCCGAGGCGAAGACGACGTGTGGGCCGTCGGCGGCAGCGCGACGCCCACAGTGATCCACTGGACCGGTGCGGCATGGGAGACGGTGGCGTTCGCACCCGCATGTGGCAACGGCGGCCTCAACGGTGTGTGGACCGAACCCGGGGAAGACGTGTGGATCGCCGGGTTCTTCGGGGCCATGGCGCGCTACGACGGCACCGACTGGACCTGCAGCACACCCCCGGCCAGTTTCGAGCACCTGCACGCGACGTGGCGCCATGAGGGGCGCCAGTGGTGGGGCGGCGGCAACCTGCTGATGGCAGGCGGCGAACAGGCGCTCCTGGGGCGTCAGGGCGGCGAGCCGCTCGACCTTACGGTCGTCGACTGCGAGCTCTGAGCGATACACGCAAACGGCGTAGGATGGCCCGTTGCCATCCGCCCGTAGACTTGCCGTTCCACCTTCGACGAGGGACGGCACGATGAGCGACACACCACGATTTCGCGCGTTTGCGGGTGCTCTTGGGCTCCCGGCTCTGATGGCGATCGGAGCCCTGCTGACCGCATCCACGGCGGGCGCCAGCGGGGTGCCCGAGCCCACCGACGCCGACATGGAGCGGGTGACTCCGCTGCTCGAGGGCCGCATCGACGTGGTGCCCGAGCGCATCGTCTACGTTGCGCCGCTGCCGGGCGAGGATGGCGACGGCACCGCGGACAACCCCCGTCGTGACCTGAAGGCCGTGATCGAAGAGGCCGAGGCGGGCACCGCCATTCACCTCGCCCCGGGCGTCTACGACATGACCGCGATCGCGACGACCTTCGGGCACGACTCGTCGCGACTCATCACCCGCAACGCCGGAGAGTCCGGGCGACCCATCGTGCTGCGCACCGACCCCGAACGCTACGAGGCCGGCCGCGAGGTCGCGGTGCTGGACTTCAACTACGAGAACGAGGGCGATTGGAGCAACTCCGCGTTCGTCGCTCAGCACGATTTCTGGGTGTACGAGCGTTTCGAGATTCGGCGGGTGCGTCGACGGGCGTTCTCCGTCAACGGCCGCGAAAACACGCTGCGCGAGCTCGAGCTTCATCACGCCGACACCGACGGCACCGACAACGACGCCCTCATCGTGATGATGACCAGCGGCGGCAACGCCAACAACGTGGTGCTTCAGAACCATCTGCACCACGTGGGCATGATCGACCGCGAGACCGATGCGCTGCTCGAGATCGCAGGCGTGAACAGTGGTTGCTACTACTCGGTCACCCGGATGACCTACGACAGCGGCACCCCGGAGGCGGGCCACGATGCCACCCGCGCCGAATGGGAAGCTGCGATCGAGCCTCCGGATGGGGACGTGTACGTGGTGGCCAACCACACGCACGACTGCCACTACGGCCTGGGGCTCAAGAACCACAGCCGCGGGCCCTACTACTTTCTCAGCAACTACGTGCACGACGCGGACTACGGGCTCATGTCCCCCTTTCGCGAGACGGTCGTGCAGAACAACGTGTTTCACGACGTCGGTGTGGGGATTCAACTGGGGCGGGCCGCAACCGACGGACCGCTGCAGACCTTTCTCAAGATGACGGGCAACGGCGCCCACTCCGAGGTCACGCGCAACACCGTCGTGGGTGCGAGCCGCGGGCTGTCGTTCTCGGCGGGCTGGGGCACGGTCGTGCGCGACAACCTGGTCGTCGACGCCGAAGAGCCGCTCACGATCGGCCGCAACCAGTTCGCGTGGTGGGAGGACGGTGCGTGGCCGGGCATTCGCGGGGAGTTTCTGATCGGAGACCTCGATGCGTCGCACCCGTTCTTCGATGCCGTGCCGGGATACGCCCGGGAGACGCCCGAGGAGTTTCGAGCCATGGAACTCACGGGCAACTGTTACGACGCCGAGCCCGTCATCGCAGCGGTCGACTTCGTGCAGGCCCAAGCCGACATCACCGGCATGACGTTCGACGAGGACTACACGGTGCTGAGTTCCGCCCAACGCGACGGGCTGTTCTTCGATGAAGCGACGGACGACTTCGGCAGAACTCGCGACGGGCTCGACTGCGGTGCTCAACTCGCCATGCAAGACGCCGACCCCGATCCCGATCCCACCGGCGGCGCAGGCGAGACGGGCGACGGCGACTCCCTGGGGACGGGGTCGGGCGACGAGGGCGGGGGAGACGGCACCGCGGACTCGGGCGATGGGGCAACACCCGGGACAGGCGGCGACTCCACCGGCGCGGGTGCAGACGCGGACAACAGCAACGACGCGGGCGGATGCGCGTGCACGTCCGCACCGACGTCGGGCCCGGTGCCCTGGCTGTTGGCCTTGCTGCCCGTGCTCTGGCTACGCCGTCGGCAGTAGGGACCAGACCCCGAGCGCAATCACCACCGCCGCCAGCATCGCCAGCGCGCCCCAACGCTCGAGGACACCGACCGGCGGCTCGGGGTCGCGTTGCTGCATCCACCGCAACGCACCGACCGCGACACCGAGATAGAGCAGCGTGAGCGGTTCGCCAAACGCTCGGGGCTCGTAGATGTTGGCCACGACGAGCAGGCCCGCGAACACGGGAACGAGCACGAGCTCCAGCCGCCGAAGGCTACGCGGCATCGACCCGCGCAGCAGAACCCACAACATCGGCAAGCCCGAGAACGCGCCGAGAATGACCAGGGCGTGCATCGGGTCGGAAAGCCATTGCAGGTTGTGGTCGATGCGCCACATCCCGGCCACGCGCAGGTCCACCGCTCCCCCCTTGCCGATGGGATGAAGGATGCCGACGGCCAGGCGTACCAAGACGACGCCGACGCTCTGCAACGACGCGCTGCGGACCGCCTCGGCTCGGTGCTCGGTGAACCACAGCATCGCGAGCGTGAGGCACGGCAACAAGATCGCCGACTCGCGGTTGGCCGCACCGACCACCGCCAGTACGACCAGAGGCCCGTGCTTGCACGCACTGGCCAGGGCAACACCCCAGGCCATGCACGCGATGGCGGGTGTGTCCCACGGGTAGAAGCTCGGCCAGCGAAAGCGCAGAAGAAACGCCAGGCCGAGCACGCCGACAAACGCGAGCGCGCCCACCGAGGCCTCTCGATCGGAGACGAATCGGCGCAGGGCCGCGTGGACCCCGGACAGCACGCCAAGCGTCGCGAGCCACTCGGTGATGCCGAACGCACTGCGGATCGAAAGTCCGGCGTCGACGAAGGGCCGCACGAGCCATGGCACCAGCACACGATGTCCGAACGGGAGCTTGGCGGTCCCGGCCACCAGCGCCTCCCAGGACGCACCGTCGTACTCACGATTGAACTTCAAACGAAGGGCGACAAAGACCGCCGCGGCGAGCATCCAAACGGCCCAGCGGCGGGCCTTCACCGAGCCGCCTCCGCGGCCTGGTACAGGTCGTGGTCGAGCACGCGGCGCGCCAGATCCAACTGGTCGAGCGCGCGCGTTTCGAGGGCCTTGCAGGCCTCGCGTGGGCGTGCGCCGGGCTCACGCGGATCGATGCAGGCACCCTCGGGGGGTGTGGAGCGGCCCCGACGGATCAGCATGGCGTCGGGGCCGACGACGCCACCGGTGGGCAGCGCGACAAATCCAGGGCCTTCACCGAGCAGAGGCGTGCCCACGGCGGCGACGGGTGGCTCGACACCCAACAGGTGAAGCGCCGTCACCCCGAGATCGATCTGTCCGCCGACCATCGATCGCTGGCCGCGATGGGCTTCGGATCCGCTCCAGATGAACGCGGGGACCCGGTGCATGCGCATCTGCGAGTAGCGGTCGTCCGGGACCCCCGCGAGCTCCGCCACGTCGTCGTTGAGGTCCATGCCCGTGACGTGGTCGCCGTAGACCACGACCACCGTGTGCTCGAGTTGGCCGCGGTCCGCCATCGCCTGCAGCCACGTCTGCAGCGATGTGTCGAAGTGGTGCATCGCCTGCAGGTAGTTGCCGACCCACGTGCCTTGCAGGTCGCCCACGTCGAGTTCGGCGAGCGACGCGGGAAAGCTGTCGTAGGGGTGATGCAGGCTGAGCGTGATGCCAAAGGCGACGAAGGGCTCGGGCAACTCGGCCAACCGCGCGTCGAAGCGTTCCAGGAACGGCCCGTCCGCGAGCCCCCACCCCGACTTGGGCCCGCGCCCGAGCTCGGCCTGAAAGTCGGACTGCGCGAACCCGTAGGCCGGATGCAACACGCTGCGGTTCCAGAACCCGCGCTGGTACGGATGTGCCGAGTAGGAGGCGTAGCCACGATCGGTCAGCGCGTGCACGAGGGTGCGAAACTCGTTGTCGGCGCGGAGGAACGACAACGCACCTTCGGGCAACGCGTGTCCCGAGGCCAACACCAGGTACTCGGCGTCCGAGGTGCGGCCCTGCAGCGTTTGGTCGTAGATGTGGTCGTACGCGAGCGCCTTTTCGTGCGCGCGCGAAAGGAAGGGCATGACGGGCCGGCCTTCGACTTCGGCGTGCACCGCCCACTGCTGCAACGCTTCGACCTGCAGGATGACGAGGTTGGCACCTTCGTCGGCGCCGAACCCCGGCGGCGGTGTTCGGCTTCGTAGCTCACGCAGCTGGGCAAAGGTCTGCGCCCGCTCTTCGTCGGTCAGCGGAGGAGCGCCCAGGTCTCGGACCAACCGCATCGCTTGAAAGAGGTGCGCCCCCACATACCCGAACCGCTGCGCATTGCGAGCCTCCGAGAACACTTTCACGCCCAAGGTGCCTTGCACGGCGATGGCGAGCGAGACGGCCGCATACAGACCGAGTCCACACAGCGCGGCCGCCACAGGCCACCGCCGAACCGCGTGCGACTCGCCCTCCCGCAGGGCGCGATGAACCACCATGCCCGAGAGCAGCGGCAACAGGAGCCAGCCGTGCTCGGGTCGAATCGTGGAGCCCACCGTGGCCTTGGCATCGACCAGATGGTGAATCGCCGCCACCGCGGTGAGCGGAGCCAGCGAGCCGAAGAACGCCGCGTAGGCGAGGTCGACCCAGGCCACCAACGAAAACAGCGCGACGAGGCCTACCGCCACCACGGCCTGAAACCGTGGCGAAACGAGGGCGACGAGGGCAGCGAGTCCCGCGGCCACACTCAGCGCGACCGGAGTCCCGCTGGCGAAGAGCTGGAGCTGAGCGAGGTCCGCAAACAGCTCGGTGAGCACCGCAATCGCGAGCGCGGTCCAACCCGGCCACGCCACGACCCGGGCCCAGCGACGGCGTGACCGCATGGCGAGCAACCAACCACCGAGCAGCACTCCGGCCAGCGCGAACCACACGCTCGAGCGACGCACGATGTGCAGAGGCACCGGCTCAGCGTCGGTCTCGAACCAACGCACGTGCTCACGCACGATGCCGAACGCGATCTGGTAGTCGCCCGGTTTGCGCGGCGTGTCGAAAGAAACCGGGATCTGCACGACCTCGCCCGGCTCGATGCGCCGTGGCAACGCGGTCCGCCGGCCACGCGCCACCCGTTTGCCATCGAGGTCCAGCACTTGGTAGCTCGCCCGATCCCCTTTCTTCGGGTTCCACGGACGGCTGCCGTCGTTGCGCACCACCAGCAAGAACTCCGACTCCCGACCCGCGAGCGGAAGCTTGGGCGTGCGAACGCCCAGCTGGGTCCAGACGAAGGCGGGCGGCGCGATGTCGAGAACGGGGCCGCCGGGATCGTAGGGCGACTGCGCCGGGGGTCCGAACCACGCCACGCGCTCTCGCAACGGTTCCAGTGCCAACTGCACCGGGCCCGGTTCGTCGGGCGCTTCGACCCGCACCGAGAGCTTCAACGTCTCTCCCGGTTCGACGCGGTGAGGCAACAGCGTGCGCCGGCCTTCCCGCTTCAGCCGCACGCCGTCGCGCAACCAGTGATAGGACAGCCGGTCTCCAAGCTCGGGATCCCAGGCCTCGGTCCCCGTGTTGCGCACCTCGACGTCGACGTGCACGACGTCACCGCTTGCGACGTCTCCAGGAAGCGCGGCGTCGAGCCATGCCCACTGCAGGGCGGCGTTGCGCACCTCGACCCGCGCTTCGGCGTCCCCCGCAGTGGGCTCTCCCAGCCACGCCACCTGCTCGCGAATGGGCGCCAGCCGCAGCAGGTACTTGCCCGCCGAAGGAGGGCCGAGCAGTCGTAGCTGCACCGTGGTCTGCTGCCCCGGCTCGACCACCTCTTCGAAGGGCGTGCGCGGACCTTCTCCACGTTTGGTCGTGCCGTCGGGATCGAACCATCGATAACTGAGTCGGTCGAGCGTCTCGGGCGACCAGGTCGCGCAGCCTTCGTTGGTGACGGTGACGGAGATCGAGGCTTCCCCGCGCGCTGCGATCTCCGGCGTGTCGAACGGCTCGACCGACCACGCCAGTGCAGGCCCCTGCCCCGCCACCTCCACCGAGTACGCTCCACTGTCCGACTCGGGAAACCATCCGTCGCCCTCCCGAAGCATTCGCCACACAAACGTGTAGCGCCCGGGCTCCTTCGGCGCGGTCAGCTTGGCGAACAGGGTGACGCGCTCGCCGGGCGGAACCGTTCGCTTCAGGTCGGTTCGACGTCCGTCGCGAATCACCGTCGCCCCTGACGCGTCTCGCCAGTGATACGAGAGGCGATCGTTTTGCGCGGGATCCCAGGTGCGCCCCCCCGTGTTTTCGAGGGTGACCTCCAGCCGCCGGGTCTCCCCTGGGCACAGCGGCCCGGGCCCAGCCTCATTGACCACGGCGTAGGCTGGGCCCTCTCGCCGGGTCTCCGCCATCGCGGTCTGGCACATCGCCGCGATCCACACCGCGACGATCGCGGCCAGCAATCGGTCGATCTGCCGTCTCACGACTGAGCCGTGCATCGAACCACTCCGCCGACGTGGCCGCAATCTCCGCGTGCCCTCACACACGGATTTGGGGATGAAAGCAGATCGGGGCCCACCTCGTTTGACGACCGCCGGGGGGGCGGCTTATCGTCCGCGCCACTTCCGCGTCGTTGCGCTCCGGCGCCTCCACACGAGGACAAACCCATGAAGAAACTCGCCCTGGCTGCCAGCCTGGTCTCCGCCCTCGCGCTCAGCGCCTGCGACAAGGGCGGGGGCAGCTTCAAGATCCCCAAGAACCGCGACCTCAAGGCCGGCGGTGTTTACGTCTCCTACAACCTCGGCTGCGAAGCCGGCTGCGACCAGATCAACAAAGGCGATCTGATCCAGAAGGTCGACGGCAAAGACGTCAAGACCGCGGACGACGTGGGCAACCTCGCCGACAACAAGCCGCACAAGCTCGAGCTGCTCTCCGCGGGCACGATGGAGCCCAAGACGGTCGAGCTCACCGCGTCGCCCAAGCAAAACCTCGACCCGATCAAAGACGCGCCCCCGCTTTGGCTCGTCGGTGCCGAAGAACTCAACACCGCTCCCGACTGGGCCCGTCGCCGCATGTTCGGCCACGCCAGCCCCTCGGTGATGCTCGTCAGCGCTGACGGAGGCATCCTCGATGGCCGCCAGCTCTACGGCAAGAAGCGCATGCTCGTGTACTGGGACTGGGGCGACCGCGAAGAAGAAGCCGCCGCCATCGACTTCATGCAGGTCCTGCAAATGGCCCAGGCCGACCTCAACGCGGCCAACGTCGAGGTGATGTTCGTGCACCTGCAGTTCCCCAGCGGCCGCAAGGCGCCGATGAACGACTCCGACCTTCGTGCTTGGCAGAAGAAGTTCGGCGTCAAAGACGACGTCCCGCACGTTCCCCTGTACCGCTTCCCGAACGCCACCGAGTTCAACGCCGCCCGCGAAGTCGGCATGGAAGGCGCGTTCACGGTCATCGAGAACCTCAGCCGCAGCCCCTCGATCGTCATCCTCAACGAGGACGGCATCGTGATGTGGCACTCCGAGGGCATCGAAGAACTGCCCGGATCCGAGATCAAGGACCCCGAGCAAGCCACCATCATCCCGGCGATCGAATACGCCAAGGCGATGAAGTAGCGTCACAGCTCGCGAGCCGGAAGGGCGCGGTGCACATGCACTGCGCCCTTTTTCGTGCCCTCCCGGGAAACTTCGGGGCGCGGGCGGGGTGTAACGTCAGTAATGATGCAGTGGAGAAGGAGTCTCATGGTCGCAGCGCTCGCGGCTGGATGCGGGCCGGCAGTGGATGTTCCGGCCGGCGGTGGCTCGACGAGCTCCGACAGCACGGCGGGGACGAGTGCGTCCGGTGCCACGCCGAACCCGACCGGTTCGGCTCCGAATCCGACCGAGACGAGCCCCCCTTCAGTGACAACATCATCGACGACGGCGTTCCCGGGGGACACCGAAGCCTCGACCGGCGCGCTGAGTACAACCGGCATTGACCCAACGGGGGCAGACTGCCCGGATCTCACGCCAGTCGACCCGCCCACGACCCCACGCGGATGCACGGCCGCCCCCCTGGTCGATGCGGACAACCAGGTCATCCCGGGTTCGCATTCGGGCGTGGTCGTCTGCCCAGAAGACGGGGCTCCCGACGACCACGTGGTCAGCGTCTATCGTGTCGCACGAGTCGCCTGCCCGTATTCCACCGGCAACTGCACCTGCGACGCCGACTGCCCGAACGGACAACAGTGCCTGTGCGACTTCGATACCGGCGGCTGGCCGAACCAAGATGGGAACCGCTGCGTCCCCGCCGACTGCGCCTCCGACGAGGACTGTGACGGCGGCCGCTGCCGCGCCGAAAGTGGATTCTGCGGGGACTATCAGTTCCCCACACGTTTTCACTGCACGTCCCCTGAAGACGACTGCACGACGAACACCACGTGCATCCTCAAAGGCGGTCTGCAGTACTGCGCCTACGACGAAACCGTCGAAATGTTCACGTGCTCGCCCGGGGCGATCTGCGAGTAACGCCGGTCGCTATTCGGCCTTCTCGCGGCGCAGGGGATGCACCAGGGTCGGCATGCGCTCGTGCTCCCCGCGTTCGACGAGCAGTTCGAAGCCGTCGATGAGGAGGTCGGGAGAGGTGATCTGCACGTCGACGGTTTGGCTGAGAACGCTGTCGATGCCGATGTCGGCACCGAAGCCGCCGTAGGGACCGACGGCCATACGCAGCGGGACGCTGTGCGGGTCTTTGCCGACGGCGCGGATGCGACGAAGGACCCGCATGGACGCGGGGGCCAGAACGACCCCGCGCATCAGCGTCTTCTTGCCGCCGGCCTCGAGGCGAAAGACGCGGGCGGGCACGGGGAGCGAAACCTTGCCAGTGCCCGCGTAGGCGCTGGCGCTCTCGCGGGGCACCGGGCCGAGCAAAGAACCATCGCGAAGCGACTCGATGACGTATGCGACCTCGTAGCCATCTTCGCGAGCGCGTCGCAGAAGCTCACGCTCGAGCGCCGCGTCGGCCATCTTTCTCTGTGAGGCGACGAGGGTGAGGTTGGACAGCGAGGCCCCCACTTCGAGCGAAGGGCTCATGCGGGCGCGGCCGTTGCTTCCCGACACCTTTTCGTTCGGGGTGCGCGTCATCAGCAACCCGCGCAGCACCCCGTCCTCGACCAGGGTGAGCGGTTCGGGCCGAATGCCTTCGGCATCGAGGGAGAACGCGCCAAAGCCCTCGGCCGTGGGGTCATCGATCAAGTCGATGAACGGCGGCATCACGTTCTTGCCGTAGCGCTTCTGCCAAGTGGGCTCGAGGTCCATCAGGCGGCCGCCGTCGGCGAGTGGGGCGGGGGTTCCAGCCACCTCGGTGGCGACGGTGCTGCCCAGCAACTGCGCGGCGGCGGATCCCCGGAACAACACCGGGCCGTCGTACTCCTCGTCGATGGTGGGTGCTTTGGCGAGCGCATCGAGTTCGGTGAGCACCTGGTCGACGAGCGCCATGCCCCGTGCCTTCAGCGCATCATCCACGGTGGGAACGCCCTCGAGATGGATCGCGAGGCCATGGTCGAGGTGCATGCCATCGGCGGCCTTGGTATCGGCCACGACGGCGATCACGACCCGGTCCCGCAGTCGAGAGGTCGCCAGCCCATCGCTGTCGATGACGGTCTCGTGACTCTGCAGCACCTGCACGTAGACGTCGCCGTTGTCGATCGACGGCCACTTCTCGAAGCGAGCGCTCATCGCCTTGGCGAGTTCGCCGAGCTCGGCCCGCGGCAACGGCTTGCCCTGCCAGTCCGGCTCGACCCGTGCGCGGGCCTCGACCTTGGCGCGCGGCGTGTAGTCGGCGGGAAGCTCGTCCGCCTCGAGTTGTTCGAGCGCGATCTCCTTCTGCGCAAAGCTCTGGGTCGCACCTCGAAACGCGGTGTCGAGTGCCAGCCACACCTTGCGGCGCAAGTAGCCGGGCGCGGGCTGCAGCGGAACATCGACACGTGCAATGCCGCCTTCGCCTCCGAAGTAGTTGGCGTTGTCGCGTTCGGGAGACCCGACACGAAGCTCGGCAACCCCGGCCGACTGATGCTCGAGCACGTCGGTGATGAGGCCGCCGAACGACGCATCGAGCGACAGCAGCCGCACTCGCACGTATCGGACCTCAGCCCGGTACGGGGCGGGCGCGCCCTCCAAACGAAGCTCGTCCAGCCCGCGGCGCAGCTCGGCCGCCACGGCCTCGGACTCCTGCTGCCACACCGACGGCTCGGCGGCCGCCGCAGCCGCGGGTTGCGAGGGCTCGCTCGCAGCGGGGGCGAGCAACAGAACACCGGAGAACAGAAGCGAAGACAGCATCAGCGGGACCTCCGGAGAGCACGCGGCGGCGGGGGTAGAAGCGGCGGACGATCGCGGTCGTGCATCGCCCGTTCGATCTCGATGCCCCGCAGCAGCAACGACGGGCTCACCGCGCTGACCGGCACCCAGCCCGACTCGGCGCCGCACATGCCGTTGAAGATGCCGGGAGCGTCGTCGGTGGCGACGATTGTTTCGAAGGCGGACAGTGGAGTACCGACGATTTCGACCCCACGCACGAGTTCATCGGGGCGACCGTCGGGATAGACCCGGTAGACCATCAGAGGCTGCACCTTGAACGCTTGGGGTCCGCTGCGGTCGGTGATCGTGTAGCCACCTTCGATGTCCTTGAACAGCAGGCCGTAGGGTTTCTTCTGGCGCTTGACCTCCTCGATCAACGCCTTGCGCAGCTCCCCCGACGTCATCGACCTCCGCGAGCTGACGATGAGGTTGCCCTGGCGTGCGACCACCTGGTTGCCGGGCTCTCGCCGACCGTGCCCGTTGCTCTTGCGAAACGGCGACACGAGCGAACGGCTGAGCAGGAACCCTTCGAGCTTGCCGCGTTCGACCAGCACCGAACGCCGGGACTTCACGCCCTCGTCGTCGACGAAGTAATGACCCGACAGCGGCACGCCGCCCAACATCGACACGGTCGGGTCGTCGATGACATCGAGAAACTTGGGCAACACCTGCTGGCCGAGCATGTCGGTGAAGGTCTGGCCCTCGAGGTCGTCCTTTTGCCGATGCCCCTCGAGCCGGTGGCCGAAGATCTCGTGAAAGAACACGCCAGCAGCCCGGCCTTCGAGAATCGCCGGACCCGTGTATGGATCGGCGACGGGAGCCTCGCGCAACGCCACCAGCTCGTCGCGTAAACGAACGGCGGTTTCGTGCAAGGTCTCGGCCGACGGCATCTGCTCGGGGAGATGTGCCTCGAACGACGCGGTGCGCTGCAGCATCATGCCGTCGTCGGCTTGCCCGATTGCGCCGTAGAGGATGCGCAGCCGGGTGCTCGCCGTCTGCACGCGGCTGCCGTGGCTATCGACGAAGTACGCGTTGTCGACGACGACGGACAGCGTCACGTTGCTCTGCAGCACCGCATCGTCGGAGGCGAGCTCGGCCGAGACCTCGGCCAGCAGCGGTCGGTATTGGGCCTGAATCGCCTCGAGGTCGAGCGTGGCTTCGGGCTCGACGTGTTGCAGCGGCTCGCCGAGCGAGAAGTCCGCGTGGCCCTCGTCGTCGTCTTCGCTGCGCAGCTGCTCGGCACTGAGCACCTCGCGGTAGGACGCGACGGCCTGCTGGTACTGCGCGTCGGTGTCGATCCACAAGCCCTGCGCGAGCGAAAGTTGTTCATCGCTGAGCGAGACCGGAAGGCCCGAGCCCAAGCCGTTGCCGGGTCCGTAGTCGCCATCGACCGCGTGACTGTTGTCGAGCTGCTCGGAGCCCACCCGCACGTCGACATCGACCGCGCGGTCGCGATCGATCTGGTCCCGCAGCATCGCCCCGGCCTCGGCGACCATCCACAACTCGGTGCGGTCGGTCAGGTCGTAGCCCAGGTAGTAGGCCGGCTCTTCGACGCTCTCGCCGCGCAGCTGCTCGAAGTTGCGCTCGAGCTCGGTCTGCAACATCGAGAGCACGGCCGCCTCGTCGCCGACCGGTGCTTCCGCGCGTTCGATGCGGACCTTCTTCTTCTTGCCTCCGCGACTCGAAGCCCCCCACACGGCGGGGTCGGGTTGTCCCGCGATGCCGGGTCGGCAGCCGAGCGTCAGCAAGGCCGCAAGACCGAGCAAAGTGGCGCGCATCATCGCGCCAAGAATAGCAGCCCGCGATGCGCAGGCCTCAGTGCCATCAGCGTTGGCTGGGCAGCTTGATCTGCGGTTTGTCGGGCAGATCCTTGCCACGCGGTCGGTAGAGCACTGCGACCCGCCCGATCACCTGGGTGAGGTCGGCGCCCACAGCCGCGGCCAACTCAGCGCTGGCGACCTTGCGATCGCCGTCGAAGTTCTGACCGAAGCGCACCTTGATCAGCTCGTGTTCTTCCAAGACCACGGCGACGGCATCACGCACGCCCTCGCTCACGCCGTCCATGCCCACCTGCACGAGCGGGTTGAGCTCGTGGGCGAGCGACTTGAGAAACGCACGGTCCTTGCCCGTGACCGAAGGTGCTTGCAGTTCGTTCATGATGGTGGCGTCCAACGGAGCCAGAGAAGAAACTCGACGTTACCATCGCGGCCCGAAATCGGGGATGCAACCTCGCCGAGGCAGGTGAAGCCACACGCCTCGGCCGCAGCCTTGACGGAGGCGACGGCGTCGGCGCGGGCCTGCTCGTCACGCACGATGCCGCCCTTGCCGACCCGGTCGGGTTCGAGTTCGAACTGCGGCTTGACCAGCACCACCGCATCCGCGCCGGGCTCCAAGAACGGCGGCAGGTGGGGCAGCACCTTGGCCAGCGCGATGAACGAACAATCGGCGACGACCAGGGAGACGGGCTCCGCAATCTGCTCGGGCTCGAGCTTGCGAATGTTCTGGCGGTCGAGCACCACCACGCGCTCGTCCGACACCAGCTTCCACGCCAGTTGGCCATAGCCGACGTCGATCGCGAACACCTTGGCCACGCCGCGTTGAAGCAGACAGTCGGTGAACCCTCCGGTCGACGCTCCCACGTCCATCGCCACCCGCCCTTGCACGTCGAGGTCCGCGAAGGTGTCGAGCGCCCCGGCCAGCTTCACGCCGCCACGCGACACATAGGGATGGAGCTGGCCGACGACGGTGATAGGGGCGTCGAGCGGCACCGCCGTGCCCGGCTTGTCGACGGTGGTGTCCTTGACCCGAACCTTGCCGGCCATGATGAGCGCTTGCGCACGCGTCCGGGTTTCGACCAGCTCGCGTGCGACGAGCAGCTTGTCGAGTCGCTCCTTGTTGCTGCTCTTGCCCACTGTGGTCCCAATGCGTGTAGCCTCCCTGCGTGCGCGAGTTTCTCGAGCGTCTTGCGCGTCCCGAAGACCGTTCGATTTGGGCGCTGATCGCCATCGTGGTCGGCTACGGGGTGTGGGGGCTCGTGGTCGGGTTTCGCAGAAAATCCGCCGCCGAACCAGCCCTGCCGGACGCGCGGCCCGCGGAACCGGACGAAAGCGCCTGACGATCCGCCTTGCACGGGTGCCGAGGGTCGGCTACCTTCCGTCGTCCAAAACGGGGCCGTAGCTCAGCTGGGAGAGCGGTGCGTTCGCAATGCACAGGTCAGGGGTTCGATCCCCCTCGGCTCCACTTCAAGAACCTCGAGGTCAACACCTCGGGGTTTTTTCATGTCCGGCACTCGCGCATCGAGGCCGTATACTTGTCGCGGGATCGCCGATGTACAAGCTGTTCAAACGCTCGCACATCCCAGGACTGTTCGAAGTTCAGGTCTCGGGTGCGTGCGACACCGGCATCGCCCGCGACCACAACGAGGACGCGATCGCGATCCAAGAGGACGACGGGCGCGGCTACCACCTGTCGATCGTCTGCGACGGCATGGGTGGCCACAGCGCGGGCGAGGTCGCCTCGGCGCTGGCGGTCGGCGTGATCGGCGACTTCATCGCCACCAACTTCGGGCGCGCCGATCCCGACGTGTTGCTGCGCGAAGCGTTCTCGCGGGCGGGCCAAGCCATCGACGACCAAGCCGCGCACAACCCCAACGCGCACGGCATGGGCTGCACCTGCGTCGCGGTGCTCGGCATTCGCGAGCGCCTGTGGGTCGCGCACGCGGGAGACTCTCGCGCCTACCGATTCCGGGCCGACGCCGCGGAGCAGATCACCACCGATCACACCATGGTGCAGGAGTTGGTCGAGCAAGGGCTGCTCACCCCGGCTCAAGCCGCCAACCATCCCTACCGCGGACGCATCAGCCGATGCCTCGGCCACGGCAAGGCCAAGAGCGATGCCGACGTCAACGAAGTCGAGCTGGGCAAGGGTGACAACATCCTCATCTGCAGCGACGGCCTGAGCGACGTGGTCACGGTCGAAGAGCTCATGGCCCTCGTCGGTCAACGCGACGTACGAGACGCCTCGCGCCGTCTGATCGAGGCCGCCAACAAGGCCGGCGGGCCGGACAACATCTCGGCCATCGTGATGCGCCGCGTAGTCTGACACGCCAACAGCAGACACCCCGCTTCCCCCGCTACCATGCTCGGGTGGTTGGCAACGAGCCCACCCTGCCGGCCGAGGGCACACGCGACCTGGGCCGCTCGGCGACCGAGGATATCGGTGGGCGCTACCGTGTCATCCGCGAGCTAGGACGTGGCGGCATGGGGGTCGTGTACCTCGCCCGCGACCCAATCCTCCAACGCGACATTGCGCTGAAGATCTGCCCCGACGCCGGCCCCAAGGCGACGCTACGCATGCGCCGAGAGGCCAAGGCGCTCGCAGCCTTGCGCCACCCCAACGTGGTCGAAGTCTATGACGTGGGCGAGAGCGGCGACCAGCTGTTCATCGCGATGGAGTTCGTGGCTGGGGGCGATGCCCGGGCCCGTTTCGGTCGAGGGGCGCTGCATCCGTGGCGGGAGGTGCTGGCGTTCTACCTCGACGCGGCGCGAGGCTTGGCCGCCGCTCACCGAGCCGACATCGTGCACCGCGACTTCAAGCCCGGCAACGTGTTGTGCACACGTGACGGACAGGCCAAGGTCGCCGACTTCGGCCTCGCCCTGGCAACCCCCTCCCACGGTGACGACACCCCGTTCGGCGTCGTCACCTCGTCCACGGGACGCGTCACGCGAGCGGGCGCCATCGTCGGGACCCCCGCGTTCATGGCTCCCGAGCAACGCCTCGGCCTCGACGTGGATGCCCGCGCCGACCAGTACGCGTTCTGTGCAGCGCTGTTCGACGCCCTGTTCGGGCGCCACCCGTTTCCGGCCCGGGTCCTCCGAGACCGTGCGACCGGCCTCACCTCGGCCCGCATCCACTGGCCGCGTGACGCCCGACGCGTGCCGAAGCACGTCCGAAACGTGCTCGAGCGCGGGCTGCAGGTCGACCCAACCGCACGTTTCGACTCGATGGAGTCGCTCATCGATGCGCTCGTGCACCGACGAGACCGGCGTTGGCTACTGCCGACGATGCTCGGTGCGGTCGCCGTCGCAGGGGCGGTCTGGCTCTCGCCGTCTCCAGCCGAGACCTGTGCACTCGACCCGTCCGCGCCCTGGGATACGGATCGCCGCGCGCATCTGATCGAAACGTTGCGTCCCACCGACCGCGACTTTGCGAACGCGGTCGTCGATGACCTCGACGCCTTCGCATCCGCCTGGACGCTTCAGCGAAACGCGGCCTGCGAAGCGTCTGCGCAGCCAGCCCAGTCGCTGTGTTTGGGTCGGCTGCGGGACGCGTTCGCGGCCCGCGTCGCCTTGCTCGCAACGGGAGACCGAGGCGTCTTGGCGCGCGCCCGCGAGCTCACGAGCAGCCTCCCGCCCCCGAGCACCTGTGATGCACCCGACCCGCTGCTCGCCACTGCCGAGGACACGCTTCGACAACGGGAACTCGTTCGGGTGCTCGAGACGGCCGCCGCCAACGACGACGCGGGCAAAACACTCGATGCCGATACGCTCGCCGCCCAAGCGCTGGGACTCGCCCGCGCGCTGGACCAACCGAGCCTGCTCGCGCGCGCGCTCTCACTCCGTGCCGACATCGCGGTGAGCCGTGCCAACGGCACGCTCGCCGCCGAACTCTACGAGGAGGCCTACTTGGTCGCCACGGCACACGGCATGGATCAACGGGCCGCCGGGGCCGCCATGCGCGTTGCACCGCTGTTCGCCGAACGCGGACTCGACGAGCGTGCGCGGCGATGGATGGACGTGGCAGCCACCGAGGTCGAACGGGCGGGCGACTCGGTCCAGTTGCGGGTAGGCCTGCACATCACGCACGCGCAAACCTGGATCAGCCTGGGCGACTACGCGGCCGCGGAGCGAGCCCTCGATGCCGCGGACGAAACTCTCTCCGAGCACGACACCACCTACGACCGCTACAGCGTGCTGGCGACCAGGTCGGCGTTGCTCGCCGTGAACGGAGCTCCGCCGGAGCGACGCACGACCCTCGCACGTGAGCGACTGGAACTCAGCACCGCCTTGTTCGGACCTCATCATCCCGACACCGCGGTCGCGCTCGAGGACCTCGGCGCCGCGCTGCACCGTCAACGCGACTGGCCGAACGCCATCGAGACCCTCCAGCGCGCGCGCGAAGCGTTCGTGGCCGCCTTGGGGCCGAACAACATCCGCCTCGTCCGGGTCGACAACCAGATCGGGCTGTCCCTCAAGGCCAGCGGCGACATCGAGGCCGCCGAAACCACCTTTCGCCGAGCGATCGACCAACACCGCACGCTCAGCACCGCCGCCGACGGGACGTTGGTCAACCTGGAGAGCAACCTGGGGGCGCTGCTGCGCCAGCGTGGCGAGCTCGAAGAAAGCCAGCGCCATCAAGAGCGCGCGGTCGCGGCGGCCGAGCAAACCTTCGGCGCCGATGCGCTGCCGACGGCCTTGGTGCGAACCAACCTCGCCGCCGTGCTCAACGCCTCGGAGCACAACGAACGCGCGCTGGCTCAGCTCGACCGTGCGCGTGCGGTTTTCGACAGCTCCCTCCCCGAACGACACCCGGCACACTTCTCGGTCGCCTTGAACACGATCAGCGGCAACCTCGGCCTCGGCCGGTTTCATGCCGCCGAGACCACCCTCGAACGAGCCCGAACACTCGCGGGGGACGACCCTTCGAAACGCGCAGCAGTGGAGCGTCTCGAAGGCCAGCTGAAGGCCGAACGCACCGTCACGGAGTGACCGTCCGGCGCCCTGTACCATGAACGCGATGCGCGGCACGGATCCGACGGAACCCGCCAACATCAACGGGGACGGAACGCTCGACTCCGTGCGGGAGCAACCGCGGATGCCGACCAAGGCGGGCCCCTACGAGGTCGTGCGCCTCCTGGGACGCGGCGGCATGGGCATCGTCTACCTCGCACGCGACCCCCGGCTCCAACGCGACGTTGCGATCAAGCTCTGCTTGGATGCATCGAAGTCGACGGTCGTCCGCATTCGCCGAGAGGCCAAGGCCCTCGCCGCATTTCATCACCCCAACGTCGTCGACATCTATGACATCGGTGAGCACGAGGGGCTGCTCTACATTGCGATGGAGTACGTCGCCGGAGGCACGGCCAAGACGCGTTTTGGACGGGGCGCACTGAGCCCCTGGTCCCAGGTGCTGGACTTCTACCTCGGCGCAGCCCGAGGCCTCGCGGCAGCACACCGCGCCGACATCGTGCACCGCGACTTCAAACCCGAGAACGTCTTGGTCACCCGTGAGGGCACCGCCAAGGTCGCGGACTTCGGCTTGGCCACGGGAGACGGCGCAGCTCGCAGCGCCGACACGCCCCATGGAGACACCCTCTCGTCGGGCGAACGTGTCACACGAGCTGGCGCGGTCGTGGGCACGCCCGCCTTCATGGCTCCCGAGCAACTCCTCGGCCTCGACGTCGACTCGCGCGCGGACCAGTTCTCGTTCTGCGCCACGGTGTTCGAAGGCTTCTTCGGCCGGCGCCCCTACCCCATGGCGTCGGTCAAAGCTCGCCTTGCCGGGTTGGCGACCACCACATTGCGCTGGCCTCGCGACACCCGCGGGGTGCCCAAGCACATCCTTCATGCGCTGCAGCGCGGGCTCGAGACCGACCCCGACAAACGGTTCCGCTCCATGGATGCGCTGCTCGAAGCCCTCCAGAGTCCGCCCCGACGACGGTGGCCCGCGGTCGCCGTCGCCGTCGCCGCGGCCGGACTCGGGCTCACGGGCGCCGTCGCGCTGAACTCCCGAACTCCAACCGAGTGTGCGCTCGAGCCCTCGGCGGGCTGGGGCATCGCGGCCCGAGCTCGAGTCGAGCAGGCCCTCGACGGTCGCGATCCCGCGCTCACACGCCGCGTTCTGAGCGACCTGGACGCGTTCGCTGCCGCGTGGACCGTCTCGCGCGATGCGGTCTGCGGCGGTACCGTCGAGCCCCGAGTCGCCCCCGCGACGACGCGCTGCCTCGAGGACCAGCGCACCGCGTTTCGAGCTCGGGTCGAGCAGTTGAGTACGGGTCGCAGCGACGTCTTGGCACGCGCACGGTCCCTCACCGCCAACCTCCCCATTCCCGAGGCCTGCGATGATCCAGGACACGACGGCGCGCCCTTGGACTCGACGCCGGCTCGACGAGAGGTCGCGGGCCTGCTCGCAGCGGCCTCGGCTCATGAGGACGCCGGGCGCACGCTCGAAGCGGACGCACTCTCGGCCGATGCGCTCACCCTCGCCCGCACGGTCGACCACCCTCCCCTCGTCGTGCGTGCGCTGGTGCTCCGCGCCGACATCTCCGCGGAGAGAGGCAACCTCAACCTCGCCGCCGAGCTGCACGAAGAGGCGTACTTCTCGTCTCGAGCGCACGGCATTCCGGGCGCGGCCACTCGCAGCGCGATGCAACTCGCGCCGCTGCACGCCCGACTGGGGCACACCGAACACGCCCACCGCTGGCTCGACATCGCGGAAACCGAGACCCAGCGCCAGGCCCGTCCCGCGTCTCCCGTCGACCTGCACCTCTTCCGGGGTCGCACACTCATGCACCTCGAGGACTACGCGGGCGCGGCACGAGAGATCGACCAGGCCCTCGCCCTGCTCGAGGACGACGGCCCGCCGCGCGACCTCTATCATGCGGTCTCCACCAAGGCCGCCCTGATGATGCTCTCGGGTATTCCGGCCAAGGAGCGCGCGCCGGTCACCCAGCGCCGCGTCGACCTGAGCCTTCAGCTGTTCGGCCTCGATCACCCCGACACCGCCATCGCCTACGAGGATCTCGCCACGGTTCTCACGGCCCAGGGAAAGCTCGCCGAGTCCATTGTGTCCCTCGACTTGGCCCGCTCGATCTACCTGCGAGCACTCGGCCCCAACAACGTGCGGCTGGCGGAGCTCGACAACAAGCTGGCGACCAACTACCAAGCCCAAGGCGACCTCGAACGCGCAGAGACGTTCTTTCGCCGCGCGATCGCGGTGCATGAGCGGCTGGGGGGCGACAACCGCCGCGGCTTGGTCAACCTCGAAGCCAACCTCGGGTCTCTGCTCGAACGCCGCGGTGATGCCGAGCAAGCCGAGGTTCACCTCGAACGCGCACTCGCGTACGCCGAACAAGCGCACGGGGCCGACGGCCTGAAGACGGCGATGGTTCGCGTCAACGTGGCGTCCAGCCTGCTCAACCACGACCGTTTCGACCGCGCCATCGAGTTGCTCACCGCGGCGAAACCCATCCTGGAGACGCGACTCGACCCACGGCACCCGGCGGTGTTCATCGTCGAGCTCAACTTGGCCCACGCTTTCATCGATACCGGTGCGTTCGAAAAGGCGGAGCAGAGCATCGAGCGGCTCGGAGCCCTGCGCGACGAGTCGGCACAAAGCCGCGCCCGCGTGGTCACCACCGCCGGCTACTTGGAGGCCAAGCGGGGCAACACGGCCGCCGCCATTCGCAGTGGTCACGCGTGCCTGGAGCTGCTCGCGGAGCTCCCCGCGAGCGCAGACCGCTTGCGGTGCCTCGAACGCGTCGCACGACTCGAGCTCGAACGTGGCAACGAGGACGTCGTGCGCGCTCTGCTGACGCCGGAGCTCGACGTCATCCGGGGCGAAAATGCGCCGCCCGGAATCGCAGCCCAACTGTTGGACAAGCTGGCCCGAAGCACCACGGATCGCGCCCGATCGCGCGCCCTCGGGCACGAAGCGCTCGCCCGAGTCGACGAAGACAGCGCGCTGCATCGCGAGTTTCGCGAACGCTACGGTGACCCGCCTTCTCGTTGAAGCGTAAACTCGACCGGTGACCACGACGTCACACCGCTACGGTGCTGGCCTCCCGCGGGTGGGCACCCGCGCTCTCGTGCCGCATGAGGTCGTCGCCGTTCGCAAGGCGCAACGCGGCGCATGGGCGTGGCTGCTGGCCTGCGCGGCGGGACTGGTGTTGGCCGCTGCGCTCGGCCTCCTGCTCCCCCAGCCCCACGGCGTCGCGCTGAGCCTCGCGGGCCTCGCCACGGTGGTCACGCTGGCACTGGCGCCCCTGAGCGTGCGACTGGCGTTGTTGGGAGCACTTCTCGTGCAAGGGGCCTTCCTGTTCGTCTCGACGACGATGCCCGAGTCCCGCCCGCCGCACCCTTGGCTGGTCGGCACCGCACGCCTCGCGACCGTCGCAGTCAGCATCGGGTTCATCGCCAATCGCCTCGTCGCCGCGCTCGCACTGGTGCGTCGACGCGGGGCGCTCGCGCTCGACCTGGACGATGCGACGGTCGAACGCTGCGCCGGTCGCCTGCTCGCGCTGTCCGACGTGCGCGCGTTCCGGGTGCTGCGGCGACGCGGGGAGGTCGTCGACGCGGGACAGACCCACGAGATCGACGTGTTGCCTCGCTCGGGCTTCGTGCTCCGTGTCGATGGTCGGGTGCCGTCCCGGCCGGTCCTCGCATCCACGGTGTCCGTGGCACCCACCGTGCCCCATGCGATGCGCGTCGCGTTGCCACCCGATCTCTCGGCCATCGCATCCTCCACCGTCGAGCTGCAACGCCGCAGCCTCACCCCCGCCGAGCTCGACGAGCTTCGGCGCCACGCCGCGGCCATGCGCCGCCCTCCCGCCTACGTCTTCGGGCTCTTCCCGCTCGCCCTTGCGACCGCGCTCATGCAGTGGTTCGGGCTCGTCCCTGCGGGCGGTGGGGCGCTCATGATCGCGGCTGCGGTCTACCTGACCGCCGGCGCCGCGGGATTGCACACCGTTCAACGACTGCGCACCGCCGCCCGACTCCGCGCAGACGAAAACCTGCGCTGGCTCGTGACGGTGACCGAGCGCGACGCACCCAGCGGCGCTCCACCACATCTCGAAATGCTGCCCGTATCTCGGCTCGCCTGGACCGACGGGGCAGCACCGTCGCCGTGGCGCGTCGACTGACCTGCCGACGGGCTGACAAGGCGGGACTCCGTCGGATTTTTTTGATCCGAACTGCGCAGAGTGCATGGTGCGGGTAAGGAACTATCCGACATGGGACCCAAATCGCCGCTCAGCACCCCTTCTTCCCCGCGAATCAGCAACCACGCGTTCGTGGATGAAGAGGCGGTCACGCTCCGCCTTCGGCCGCTGCGCTGGCGAGACCGCGTGCTGCCGGACGCACTCCCCTGGGGCGGCGCAGCAGCAACCATCGCGGCAGTGGCGGGTGGCTTCCTGTTCTTCGCGTCCCCCTCCGAAGCCGCGCGGCTGCAAACGCAGACCACGCCGATGATGGCCCCGATGACCAAGGCTGCCCCCGCCCTCAGCCAGGCCCATGTCGAACCAGAGCCCGGGGCACTCGAGGGCGAAGAGGAGGACGTCGTCATCATCCTCGAAGACGACGACAGCTTCGAGGACGAGGTCGTCATCTTCGACGACTCGCTCGACGCTCCCGAGGCGGCCGCCATGGCCGCAGCGCACATCGAGCGCGAAGAGTATGCGACCGCCCTGCAGTACGCACTTTCGGCCGCGGAGTCCCAGCCCAAGAACGCGGCCCACCAAGCCCTGCTCGGCAAGGTCTACCGACTCAACGGTGACCGCAAGGCGTCGCGACGCGCCCTGCGACGCGCCCGACGACTCCGGCGCTGAGCCGAAGACTCAGGCCGACTTGCGGTTCTTGCCGGGCGGCTGCTCCGGGTCGTATCCGAGGCTCGGCGCAAGCAGCTGCTCGCAGTCCTGCACCGACACGCCCTTGCGCGTCGCGTAGTCCTCCACCTGGTCACGGCCGAGGCGACCGATGGTGAAGTACCGCGCCTGTGGGTGAGCGAAGTAGATGCCGCTGACGCTCGCGGCGGGCGTCATCGCAAAGCTCTCGGTGAGTCCAACCCCCACGGACGAAGCGCCGAGCAGATCGAAGAGCTTCGACTTTTCGCTGTGGTCGGGGCAGGCGGGGTACCCGAACGCCGGCCGAATGCCGCGGTAGGCCTCGGAGATCAGCTGCTGTGCGGTGAACGTCTCGTCGGCGCCGTAGCCCCAAGCCCGGCGCGCATGCTGGTGCGCCCACTCGGCAAACGCTTCGGCGAGACGGTCCGCGAGCGACTTGACCATGATGGCCGAGTAGTCGTCGCCAGCCTGCTCGTACTCCTTCGCGATCGCCTCGGCACCCAGACCCGAGGTGACCGCAAAGCCGCCGAGATAGTCCGCGCCTTGCTGAGGCGTCGCCACGAAGTCCGCGAGCGAGAGATACGCTTCGGTGCCCGAACGGCTGGTCTGCTGCCGCAGCATGTTGAAGCGCATCCGCTCGTCACCGCGACTCTCGTCTCGGTAGAGCACGATGTCGTCGCCGTCGCGCTGTGCGGGCCAGAATCCGAGTACGCCCCGCGCCTGCAGGCGATCACCGCGAACGAGCGTGTCGAGCATGCGCCGCCCGTTGTCGTAGAGCTCGCGCGCGGCCTCCCCGTACTTGGGGTGCTCGAGGATCTTGGGGAAACGCCCCTTGAGCTGCCAGGCCGAGAAGAAGTACGTCCAGTCGATGTAGTCGGCGAGTTCGGACAAGGAGGGAGCGACCTCTTTGGTGCCCAGGAACTCGGGCTTGCTCAACACCGCGGCGCCGCGCTCGAGTTCGGGAGGCTTTGCGCGCGCCTGTTCCAAGGAGAGCAACGCCTTCATCGGGCCGCCGCTGTGAAGCTGACGCAGTCGTTCCTGCTCGGCCCGGTTCTCACGGTCGAGCTGGGCCCCGCGTTCGGGGTCGAGCAACGCACTGACGACCCCCGCGACCCGCGACGCATCGGCCACGTGCACGGTTGGTTTTCCGTACTTGGGCGCGATCTTGACGGCGGTGTGTTGCCGCGACGTGGTCGCGCCACCGACGAGCAGCGGCACCGAGAATCCCTGCCGCTCCATCTCGGAGGCCACCTGCACCATTTCGTCGAGCGAGGGGGTGATGAGCCCCGACAAACCGATGATGTCGACGCCGTGTTCCTTGGCCGCCTCGAAGATCGTGGGCGCGGGCACCATGACGCCGAGGTCGACGACCTCGTAGTTGTTGCAGGCCAGCACCACCCCGACGATGTTCTTGCCGATGTCGTGCACGTCGCCCTTGACGGTGGCCAGCAGCACCTTGCCCTGCTTGCGCACGCCCCCGCCTTCGGCCTCGAGGTCTTCCATGTAGGGCTCGAGGTAGGCGACCGCGCGTTTCATGGCGCGGGCGCTCTTGACCACCTGGGGCAGGAACATCTTGCCCTCGCCGAACAGGTCGCCGACGACCTTCATGCCGTCCATCAGCGGCCCTTCGATCACCTCGAGCGGACTGGGGAGCTTGGTACGCGCCTCTTCGACGTCGTCCTCGATGTAGTCGAGAATGCCGTGCACCAACGCGTGACTGATGCGGGCTTCGACCGACGCCTCGCGCCACGAGAGGTCGACGACATTCTGCTTGGCCTTGCCCTTGACGGTGTCGGCAAAGCTGACGAGTCGTTCGGTGGCATCGGGCCGTTTGTTGAAGATGACGTCGTCGACGTGCGCCTTGAGCTCGGGCTCGATGTCGTCGTAGACGACGAGCTGGCCGGCGTTGACGATGCCCATGTCCAGCCCCGCCTTGATCGCGTGAAACAGGAACACCGAGTGCATCGCCTCGCGCACCGTGTTGTTGCCGCGGAACGAGAACGACAGGTTGCTGATGCCACCGCTGATCTTGACGCCCGGACACGCCTGCTTGATCTGCCGGGTCGCCTCGATGAAGTTGATGGCGTAGTCGTTGTGCTCGTCGAGCCCCGTGGCGATCGCGAGTACGTTGGGGTCGAAGATGATGTCCGTGGGTTCGAAGTCGAGCCGCTCTCGCAGCAGGTTGTAGGCCCGCGTGCAGATCTCGACCTTGCGCTCGATGGTGTCGGCCTGCCCCACTTCGTCGAATGCCATCACCACGACGGCGGCGCCATACGCCTGGACCTTGGCGGCCTTTTCGAGGAAGTCGACCTCGCCCTCTTTGAGGGAGATCGAGTTGACGATGGCCTTGCCTTGCACACAACGCAGCCCGGCCTCGATGACCGACCACTTCGAGCTGTCGATCATGATCGGAACCCGGGCGATCTCGGGCTCGGCAGCGACGAGCTTGAGGAAACGCTCCATCGCCGCCTCGGAGTCGAGCATGCCCTCGTCCATGTTGACGTCGATGATGTTTGCGCCGCCCCGCACCTGCTGCACGGCAACCTCGAGGGCCGTGCCGTAGTCCTCTTCCTTGATCAGGCGCGCGAATCGACGGGACCCGGTGACGTTGGTCCGCTCGCCCACCATGATGAAGTTGCTCTGCGGCGAAACAACCAGCGGCTCGAGGCCCGCGTAAACCGAGTCTTGGCGGTCAATCGTGGGCACGGTCCGTGGTGCCACCTCCCCGAGCCGCTGCACGATCGCCTCGATGTGCTCGGGCGTCGTTCCGCAGCAGCCGCCGACGATGTTGACGAGGCCGGCCTCGGCAAACTCGAGCAGTTCGCCCGAGGTCATGTGGGGATGCTCGTCGTACTCCCCGAACGCGTTGGGCAGGCCCGCGTTGGGGTAGCAGCTGACGTACGTGTCGGCGATCTCCGACAGCTTCGCCACATAGGGCCGCATGTCGGCGGCTCCCAAGGCGCAGTTCACCCCCACCGCGAGTGGTTTGGCGTGCGCGACCGAGGCCCAAAACGCCTCGATGGTCTGACCCGACAAGGTTCGACCGGACTTGTCGGTGATCGTGACCGACAAGATGATCGGCAGCGCGGTGCCGCTGGCTTCGATCGCCTCCGAAATGCCCATGATCGCCGCTTTGGCGTTGAGGGTGTCGAAGATGGTTTCGACCAGGATGACGTCGGCGCCCCCGTCGATGAGTCCGCGCGTCTGCTCGGCGTAGGCTTCGCGGACCTCGTCGAAACTCACGGCACGAAAGCCCGGGTCGTTCACGTCGGGCGAGAGCGAGAGCGTCTTGTTGGTGGGCCCGATCGAGCCGGCGACGAAGCGCGGGCGGCTGGGGTCCTTGGCGGTCCACTCCACGCAGGCTTCTTTGGCGATGCGTGCGGCGGCCACGTTGATCTCGTAGGCCAGCGCAGACAGGTCGTAGTCGGCCTGCCCGATCGACGTGGCACTGAAGGTGTTGGTCTCGATGAGGTCGGCCCCGACCGCGAGAAAGCTGTCGTGAATCTTGCGAACGATGTCCGGCCGCGTGAGCACCAGGATGTCGTGGTTGCCCTTGAGATCTTGGCCGTGGTCGGCGAACCGCTCGCCACGGTAGTCGGCCTCGACCAGGTTCTCACCCTGCAACGAAGTGCCGGTCGCTCCATCGAGAAAGAGGATGCGGTCGCGAAGCTGCGCTTCGATCAAGGAACGAGGAGAGGAGGTCATGATGGTTGCTTTCAGCTCGCGCAGACCTGCACGGTGTCGGGGCGGGTGGCGAACGCCGTCACCACGCGAAAGTACGGTTTGCGGCGCTCTCGGGCGGCCACGGTGCACTGCGTCGATTCGAACCCTCGCTCGTCGAGCAGGGCGCGCAGTGTGTCGGGAGAGAAGCCGTCGTTGACGTGATCGTAGGCGGCGGTGACGGTGGAGTGCTCGTGGTGATCGAGCGTGACGATGATGACTCGGCCCCCGGGACGTAGCACCCGAAAAGCCTCCGCCAACGCGTCGGCGGGTCGCTCCGCATACGTGAGGACGTGGAACATCAGGACGTGGTCGAACGATGCCGCCGGCATCGGCAGCGCGTGCATGTCGGCCGCGTGAAAGCTGAGGTTTTGGTGCTCGGCGAGGCGCGACTTGGCGGCGGCCAGAACCTTGGCGCTGGAATCGACACAGGCATACGAGCCGGCTCGCGGCGCGAGCAGCTGCGCGAGCACACCGTCCCCTGCCCCGATATCGAGCACGTCGCCGAGATCGATCAACCCGAGGATTCCACGGGCGAGCGCCTCCCACGTACGGCCGGGTGAGTAGTGGTGCTCCATCCGGCCGGCAACCTGGTCGGGCCACGCCTTGCCATCGGTGCGCGCCTGCACCACCTCCGCACACCGAGCCGCATCATCGTCGAGCAGCGCGTCATCGACCTGCGCCCGCACGACGTCCCAGATCTTGCGCACCGCGGGTGGCATTCGCTCTTCGTCGAGCCGATAGAAGGTAGAGACGCCGACCTTTCGATCGAGCACGGCGCTCGCCTCCCGCAACCGTCCCAAGTGGGTCGAAACGCGGGACTGCGACAGCCCGGTGACCCGGGTCAGCTCGGTGACCGTGAGCTCCTCACGACCGAGCAACGCCAACAACCGCAGCCGAGTGGGGTCGGCGAACAGCGACATCAGCGCAGTATGGGCGGTGAGATCCATATATCCGCACAACCGGATGAACGGATAGATAACGCGGCGCGACCAGTGGAGCAAGGCCGATCCGGTGACGTTTTTGGAGCTTTCGGGCAGTTTTTCCGCGTCTGCGCTACGATCGCAGACGGTCATGGCGCCCCGTCGAACACCTTGGCTGCGATGGGCCGTGCTCCTGTGCTGGCTCCTGTTCGCGGTGAATGCGCAGGCCGCGGTCGAAATCGCCGGGCCCCCGGCGGGCTGGGACTCGGGCGCGTCCAACGACGCGTCCTACCGCGCGGACGACTGGGCCAAGGCCACGGGCGGACGGGTCACGGACCTCTACTCCACCCGAGCGAGTGACGGCTTTTCGGAGACGCTCGCAGTCCTGGCCCTGTCCGGCGCGATGCGTGCCGATGCGGAGCTCGAACCGGAGTCCACCCTCGAGGAAGCCGTCGGCGCCCTGTTCGACAGCGACCCGGAGTCGGTTGGCGTACGAGAAGCCGACTCGGGCGCGCCGATCATCACCGGCGTCTGGGACGAGGCCGACATCACCTACGAAGTCGCGGTGGTGAGCGCGGGACCCAACCGGGCCGCGATCATTCTCGCGGTGCGTTCCGCCGAGCGCTCGCTCTATGCCCAGGTGTTCGACGACATCGTCGAGACGGTCACGGGTGCGAGTGCGCCGGTCATCCCGTTCGACATCGGACGCTGGAGAGGCGGGATGGCGATCGGCTGGCTGGTCACGCTGGTCCTCGCGTGGCTGCTGATGGCGAGCACGGCGTTGGGCCGTGACGGCGCGGGTACGGTGGGCCGTTCGGTCGCCGCGCTCGCGATCTTTCTCGCCGTCGTCGCAGCCGCGGTGGTCTACGTGTACTTGGCCAACGCCGAAGCCTCGCTTCACCTCGCAAACATGAGCCGTGCACAGGTGGCGGTGGAAGTTGCCGGGGCGGGCATTCTGGTCGCCTTGGTCGCGTGGTTCTTCGGAGCGCTGCGCGACAGCACGGTCAAGCGCGTCGCCAGTGCACCGTCGGGCGGCACCTTCTCCGGCAACGCCGCGCGAACCCTGTCCGGCAACCTCGTGCCGCCGGTTCAACCCGCTGCGCTGACCGACCCCGGCCACGGCATGGACGAGGAGACGCTCGAAGCCTCCGACCGCGAGCTGATGCAGGCTCGCAAGCCCAAGCACACGCTGGTCGGGGCACCCTCGCTGGCATCGGCATCGGCATCGGCATCCAGCAGCGACGAGGCGTTCGACAAGGTCTGGGCCGAAGCCCAAGCCGCCGCCGAAGCAGCCGTCGACGCCGAACCGGAGTCCGAAGCCGAAGCCGAGTCCGAGTCCGAGTCCGAGTCCGAGTCCGAGTCCGAGTCTCGGCCGACCGAGGGCGACGACGCTCAAAAAGAAACCATCGTCGGTCCCGCACCGGGACCCGCCGAGCAGGCCAACACCCCGCGCAAGCCGAAGACCAAGACCGAGGTCTTCCAGTTCCCGCCGCCGATGTCCGACCCCAAGTCGGAGTAGGGCGTCACGGGCACCGCAAACGGTCAAGACCCCGGTGGCCGGGTACTGGTCCCAAGTCCGTTCCTAGTTTGGAAGACGTGGTCAGCAAGAGAGCGGAGCGTCCCGGAGGGACGCGGAGCGGAAAAAGAAGAAAGGGCCGAAGGTAGGTTGAGCCAACCGAGGGGTTCGGAGGGACCCCCCCACCCAAAAAGGGGGGTCCTGTAGAACCCGGCATGGACTTCAGACCTGAGGCTCTAGCCAAAGCCGCGGGGCGGTCGAATCTCGATGTCGTCCATCAGCGAGCGCTCGCGAACGACGTCGAGGTAGTACTCGGCGGGTTGACCCCCGAGCACCTCGCCGGCCTCGTAGAGCGCCTCGAGTTTCTTGCGGAGGTCGCCCAGGTGTTTGCCTGGCGGCAGCTCCAACCCGGACATCAACAGGTTGCCGAGCCCCGCGGGGAGAGGCTTGGGCTTGGCATCCTCGGCGGCAAGCGCTTCGATGCGCTCGGCCAGCGCGTGAATCGAGCGCAGACACGCGGCACGTTTGCCGGGGCGCTTCGAGGTGATGTCGGCCCGACCGAGGTCGAGCAGGTCCCGCAAGAACGGCTCGGTCTCGCGGTGAAAACGTCGCACCGCGGAGTCGGTCCAACCGGGTTCGTACTGTCCGGGACGAAGGTGAAAGAGGATCAATGCCTCGATCGTGGTCCGCACGTCTTCGGGGAACCCGATGCGCTTGACCGGGCCGCGTCGGAACATGCGAACACCCTCCTCCGCATGCCCATGAAAGGTCACCTTGCCGCCCGGCAAGAACCGGCGGGTGGGGACCTTGCCAATGTCGTGCAACGCTGCGGCCCAGCGCACGATCGGACGAGGCACCGCTTGTCGAACCACCGTCTTGGTGTGATCCCAGACATCCTTGTGCCGACGGCCGCCCTCTTGCGAAAAGTCGTGGGTCGCGTCGAGTTCGGGCAGAAGCTGCACCAGCAGTCCGGCGTCACGCAGCCACTGCAGAGCCGTGTGCGGGAACTTGTCGCAGAGCGGCGGAGTGAGCAGCTCGTACAGCGTGTCGGGTGGGATCTCCAGCACACGCTCCGCCTGTCCAGCGATCTGCCGAGTCAGTTCGGCGTCGGGCATGGTGCCGGTCCGGGCCACCTCACCAAGAGGGGCCAGTAGCGCGCGAGGGTCGAGGTCCCGTGGAGCAGGCGTGGTCATCGTGGCCGGGGTCGAGGCGGGCGTGTAGCACAGAAGGGGGGCACCACACGATCCGGGGCGTGGTACGCTAGCGGTCACTCATGGGAGCGCAGTCCCCGCAGCTCGGGTACAACCACAACATCCCTCACCGAGGGCGGCTGTATCACGTGCAGACCGAGGATTCTGGCGTCGCGAAGGCCCATATCTTCACGCACATCTTCTACGACGGCACGATCATCTCGAGCAACAAGGTCGAGTATCGCGCCGACATCGAGAACGTCGAAGAAGGCACCGAGCTCGACCCGATCATCATCGGGTTGATGCAGGAGTCGCACAAGTCGATGATCAAGCGACTCCGCCGGGCGGAGTTCGACGAGAAGATCTTCGCGATCCTGGGGCCGCATCCCGACGAAGAGCAAGAAGAGGCGGCCGAGGCTGCGCCTGCACCCGCACCCGCGGCCGATGGCGACGAGCGTCCGCAACGGCGGCCAGTGCCCGAGCCCCGCGAGGTCGAACCGCAAGGTCCGCCGCTCACCCCGGGCAAACCCGGCCCCACCGTCGACCCCAGCCTCTCCCACCCGGTCTACGCCTCCCAAGAAGCGCGTACCCAGGTCGCCGCGAGCGCTGCCGGACACGGCCAGAAGCGACCGAGCCGAGGCCCGGGCCGCATTCGTCGTCGCGCCATCGGAGGCATCGGTGGCCAAGGCGTCAAAGCCGGCACCACGCCCGTGGCTCAACGCCGCGACATCATCGTCGGCAAGTTCGCGAGCGAACACCAAGCCGAACTCGACGAAGAGATCTTGGCGCTCCTACGCGAAGAGTAGAGCGAGCTCATCCGCCGCGCCGACCGGCCGCCCAGGCCCGCAGGTCATCGCGTTTCAGGGGACTCATGCGGACGTTGATGTCCTCGAGAACGGCTTCGACCGCACGAAGTAGCTCGGCGCTGGGCTGCCGCACGAGCGCGGGCTGCTCGTCTTCGGGAAGCCCACGCAGCCTGCTGCAGGACCACAAGAGCTCGGTACCCAAGCCCAGGTGGACCGAGTCCGCAGAGGCCAAGAGGTCGAGCAGCAGGCCCTCATCCGGGTCCATCTTGCCGAGGATCCAACCTGCGGTCTGCCAACGGATCTGCCGCGCGAGCCCAGCCTCGAGGATCGCCGCCTTGGCCGGAGTTCCGCCGAGTGCCTCGAGCCCGTATGCAGCGCCTTCCCGACTCACTTGCTTGGGCGCGGTCATCATGAGTACGGACAGATCCTCCAAGGCCTGCTCGCCCCGAATGCGGGCCAGGGCCGGTCCGGCGTAGCTCTCCGCGAGTTGGCCGGGAGCCGCCAGCAGGATCTCGCGGGCGACGGAATAGCCAAGCTCGTGCCGACACGTGCCGAGCAAGACTGCGGTGAGCCACGGAGCCGCCTCTCCATCGCGATACGCCTCGACCACCCGCCGCGCGGCAGCCTCGCTCGCAGGCCGAGTTTCGAGCTCCGCAACGACCCGCTTGAACTGAACGTCGTCGTCCACGGCGACGGACACGAGGGCAACATCGTCGAGCACGCGCAACTGCTCCGGGGTCAGCAGATCAGCAATCCTCCCCATCCGCGAGCTCATCCCTGTGGCGTGACCGCGCCGCGGATCGAGGCCGCCCAGCGATCGAAGTCGTCGAGAGTGGACTTCAACACGGCGGGGTCCTTTTCGAGTTCGGCCATCGCGGTCTCGAGGCGTTTTCGGGCGGCGCGCAGCCGGCTCTTGATCGTGCCGACGGGGAGCTCCATCGACTCGGCCAGCTCGCCCATGGTCATGCGCTCCCAGTAGTGCAGCTCGATGAGGATCTGCTGGCGCAGGGGGATGGTTCGAAGCGCGCGCAGCAGCAGCGTCTCTTCGCGATTGCGACCGATGACCTCACTCGGGGACTCCGCCAGGGCGACGATGGGCTGCTCGTCGAGCGCGGCCGGCGTGGGGCGCCGCCGCATCGTTCGCAGGCGGCGGTACAGCTCGTTGCGCGCAACCGTAAACAAATACGCACGGAACCTGGCGTCTTCGCGGACGGCATCACGAGACCGCACCATCGCCAGCATCGTGTCTTGAATGAGATCGTCCACACCGTGCTGGACCTTGTTGCCAAAGAACCGGTACAGCGCCGAGAAATGTCGAGAGAGTAGAGTTTCCCCTGCTGCTCGGTCGCCGCCACGCCAGGCCTCGAGCAGTTCCCCGTCCGTCATGACGTCGGACCTTAGCGAGCCGATGACCACGCCGCCACTCCCCGAAGCGCCACTTTCACTCGGCGCACACCAAGTCCTCGCCAAGGTCCGGGCAAACCTGTTCGACGCACCGATCGAGGCGCACAAGATCGGCCCGTACACGATCCTCGAACGCGTGGGCGCAGGCGGCATGGGCACGGTCTTCGCGGCCTACGATCCGGACCTCGACCGCAGGGTCGCGGTCAAGGTTCTGCGGCGAGACCGGATGGGGGACGAGCGCGCGGGCGAACGATTCGTTCGCGAGGGCCGAACGCTGGCCCGACTCACGCACCCCAACGTGCTGTCCGTGTTCGGCGCGGGCGACAGCGATCACGGACCCTACCTGGCCATGGAGCTCGTCGAAGGCCGTGACCTCGACGTATGGCTCCGCGAGACGAAGCGGGCCTGGCCCGACGTCGCCCGGGTGTTCATTCAAGCCGCCCGCGGCCTGCAGGCGGTGCACACCGCGGGCATCGTGCATCGGGACTTCAAACCCAGCAACGTGTTGTTGGCCGACGATGGCCGGGTGCTGGTCGCGGACTTCGGCTTGGCCCGCGCGCCAACGAACGAAGACACCATGGACATCGCGGTGACCAGCACGTCGGGCACCGCCACCGAAGGCCCGGTGGGCACCCCGATGTTCATGTCACCCGAGCAACGCGAGCACCTCGGGGTCACGGCCGCTTCGGACCAGTACTCGTTCTGCGTCGCGATGCAACACGCCTTGCAAGACGTTGAGGACGTGCCGCGCGCAGTCGAGGCCGCGTTGGAGCGAGGCCTCGAAGAGGACCCCGACGCACGCTGGCCGTCGATGGAAGCGCTCACCGAAGCGCTGGACGATGCACGGCGTGGGCCGGGCCATCGATGGAAGACGTTCGGTGTTGCCGCGCTCGTGGCCGGCACGCTGGGCGCGTTCGTCTGGAGCTCCCAGGGAGACTCGCCGCTGCCGTGTGACGGCGCCGGCCAGCCGATCGCGGAGCTGTGGACCGAAGACGCGAAAGCGTCGGTGGCCAAGCACCCCGACACCGCGACGAAGCTCGAGACACACGCGAACGCGTGGACCGACATTCGCACGAAGGTGTGCGAGGACCGGACGCGAGGGCTTGTGTCTCGGCCGCTCACCGAAGCGCGGGTGTCCTGCCTCGAACGTGGACTCGGGGGCTTCGAGGATGCGGTCCAGCTCGCGTCCGTTGCAGCCCATGGCGCCGATGCGCAGGACGCCATCGACAACCTGCTCGAAGACCCGGGCCGCTGCCTCGAGCCTGAATCCTCTCACTTCACCACGTGGCGGCATCCAGACCCCGAAGTCCGCCGCCTCGGCGATGAGGTGATTCGAAACGCTTCCCGGCTCTGGGCGGCAAGCAACACGTCACGCTCCGACGAGGTCGCCAGCCTCACGCAACGCTTGGAGCGAGAGTTGCCGACGCTCATCGACCCCACCCCTCGCGGCATCGTCGCGCGCGTCCTCGGGCACCGGACCAACGACAACGACCTCAGAGAGTCCAGGTTTCGGCAGGCGATGGAAGACGGCATTCGCAGCCGCAACGACGAACTCGTCGTGAAGGCGAGCCTCGACCTCAGCTCGCTGCTTCGCAAGCGACGGGACTTCGAGGGCGCGCTGCATGCTCTCGACCTCTGCCAGGCAAGCATCGATCGTCTCCAGACCTACGCCGACGCCCATGACGCGTTGCGCAACTTCTCCCCGCTCCTCCAAGGCAAGCTCTACAACAAACGCGGCGTCGTACACCTCGACCTCGGCGAGTACGCCGAAGCCCGGGATGCCTTTCGCGCCGCATTGGTCGAATGGAAAGGCCACGCCGCCTCGCAACGGCTGCTCGCCGAAAACAACCTCGGCGAAGCCCTGCGTGGCCTCGGGCACTACGACGACGCGGTCGAGGGCTACGGCCGCGCGCTGAGACTGGCCCAAGAGGAGGTCGACGGCGACCACGCCTGGATTGCCGCGATATTGATGAACCGCGGCAACGCCCGCCTTCAGAGCGGCCAAGTCGAGGCCGCCGCCGCAGACATCGAGCCCGCGCTCGCCATGGCCAAACGCCTGAGCGGCAACGACCTCGCCCGCACCGCAGCCACCGAACTCGACACCGTTCCGCTTCGCCTCGCTCGAGGCGACCTCGACACGGCCGCCGACATCCTGCAGCGATGCGCCGACCACCTGGAGCGCACGCTCGCCCCCAACGACCCCTACTGGGTGAAGGCGCCCCTGTTCGGCAGCCAGCTCGCACGCGCCCGCGGAAACGTCGAACAGGCGTTGCCAATGGCCGAGCACGCATTCGCTGCCGCGCAACGCATCTTCGGGCCCGAGCACCCCGAAACCGCCGTCGCGCTGATCGAACTGTCCACCAGCCGCCTCGCACTCCACGAGCTCGACGGCGTCGCCTCGGACCTCGAACGCGCCCGCACCATCGTCGATGCGAAGCTCGGACCGGATGGATACGAGGCCCGCCTGCTCCGCGGCGCCGAGCAAGCGCTGGCCCGGACACGTGGGCCCTGAAAGGCGCGAGAGAACACCCCAGATCCCGGGGCCGGAAGCACGTCGAAGCACGCTGAACCCATCCGCTGCTGGTCATACAAGAGGTCGTTCATGACCTCTTGTGTGTCATTCTCGTCCTCAAGAGGTCGTTCATGGCCTGTTGACAGTTCCCCTTCAAGAGGTCATATACGACCTCATGGGCTCCTAGTTCGCCTCAACCGGCAACTCACGACCCGTTGAGGATGAGATGGCGACGAAACTCGAAGAGGAAATCGGGCGACGCCTGGCGCGGGTCCGGCTATCGCGAAACGTGACGCAGGTTGCGCTCGCGAAGAGGGCGGGCATCAGCGTTCGGACGCTGCGTCGCCTCGAAGCGGGGCAGCCTTCGACCCTCGACACCTTTCTTCGTGTTGCGACTGCACTCGATCTGCACGAGGCGCTCCTCTCAGCCCTGCCCAAGGGGGACATCCGGCCGATCGAGCGCGTTTCGAGGAAGGGCAGCGAACGAAGACGGGCCAGCCCCGCGTCGGAACGAACGACGCCATCGACTTGGGCATGGGGAGACGAGACCGATGACTGACGCAACCGTCATCTTGTGGGGGCGGCGCATCGGTGCCGTGAGTTGGGACGACAGCCGAGGCCTGGGCGTTTTTCAATACGATCCCGAGTTCGTGGGTGCTGGCGTCGAGGTTGCGCCCTTGAAGATGCCAGTCCGCGAGGCGCCCTACGAGTTTCCCGGCCTTCGACGGGAAACATTCAAGGGGCTTCCGGGAATGCTCGCTGACGCGCTCCCGGACAAGTTCGGCAACCGACTGATCGATGCTTGGCTCGCCGAAACAGGCCGAAGCGCTGAGCAGTTCAGCCCGGTGGATCGTCTCTGCTACATCGGCAACCGCGGGATCGGAGCCCTGGAGTTCGAGCCCACCATTCGCAAGAACACGCGCTCGAAGACGCTGGAGGTCACCCAGCTCGTGGAGCTTGCCAACAGAGTCTTGCACGAGCGCGAGAATCTCGTCGGGAGGCTCGGAGGCAACGACGATGGCGCGGCTCTCGAAGACATACTGAGCGTTGGCACCTCGGCCGGCGGCGCGCGTGCAAAGGCCGTACTCGCCTGGAACCGGACCACCGGAGAGTTCAGATCTGGGCAGGTCAAAGTCGACGACGGCTATGAGCACTGGCTTCTCAAGTTTGATGGCGTGTCCAACAACCGCGACAAGGAGCTCGCCGACCCTCAGGGGTTCGGAACCATCGAGTACGCCTATCACCTGATGGCGACCGACGCGGGCATCGACATGGCGGAATGCAGGCTTCATCACGAAGGGGGCCGCAGCCACTTCATGACTCGCCGCTTCGACCGCGACGAAAAGGGCCGCAAGATCCACATGCAGTCGCTCGGAGCGATGCAGCACTTCGACTTCAACGATCCCGCGTCCTATTCCTACGAACAGGCGATCCTCACGCTGGAGAAACTCGGGCTAGGCAAGGACATCGTCGAGCAGCAATACAAGCGCGCCGTGTTCAACGTCGTGACCCGAAACCAGGACGACCACGTGAAGAACATCTCCTTCCTCATGGATCGGAAGGGGTCCTGGACGCTGTCACCTGCTTATGACGTCGCCTACGCGTACAACCCGAAGGGCGCCTGGACACGCGACCACCAGATGAGCCTCGCAGGGAAGAGAAACGACTTCACCCGCGAGGACCTCCTGGCCTTCGCGTCCACCGCCGGCCTGAAGCCCGCCAGGGCCCGGCAAGTGATCGAGCAGGTCGTTGACTCCGCCACAAAGTGGCCCGAGCACGCCGCGCAAGCAGGTGTCGACCCCGGGGATAGAACGCGTATCGAGAAGATGTTCCGTCTCGGACTTCGCAGCTGAGGCATGGGCGGGCGCACCGTCGCCAACACCGTGCGTGGTAGGTTTCGGCAATGCTGGCTGCACAGGACATTGCGAAGGTACTCGAAGCACGTGGTTGGATCGCCAAAGTGCTCCACCAGTCAGACTTGGAGCGTGCGCCCCTGAAGGTGACGAAGCGCGGTCTGTTCAAGTGTGTCGATGGCCGCCCCTCCGACAACAAGAACATGAACGGGCCCAAGACGCTGGGGGGCGTCTATGCGCTGGTGGCATCGCGGGAAAAGGTCAGCCTCCGCGCGCTGGAGAACGCTGTGAAGGAGGTCAAGGCCGCAGGCTTCGAGCCGTCGGTGCACGGCGATTGCAAGCATGACGAGATGGGCTGCGGGTTCTTCAAGCTGTGGCGCACGGGCCGTCTCGATGGACTGTCGCGACCCAACTACACCGCAGGACAAGGTCGAGTCGCGGTCGAACTGGCCAAGGGCAAGTACGAAACGCTCGAAGGCACGCACTCCGAGTCGTGCGTCATCATCAACCTCGTCGAGGACTTCACGTACGCCCCGCACCCAGACCAGTCGTTCGTCGTCGACGCATGGGTCACCGAGCGTTTCAAGGGCATCGACCAAGGCAAGTACCTGACGCTGGCTGCCGAGACCGTTGAGAAACTGGGCGGTCCGATGGTTGCCAAGATCATCGTCGCCGACCCCGAGGAGTAGCGTACGCGTCGGGCCGGCCTGTGGCGGGAGGCTCAACGGTTCGACACGCCCATTTTCGCGCTCTCAGGGGGGGCAGGAGGTCGTCATAGGGACGCCGCGAGGGGGTCCGTCCGGATGTGAACCGGAACGGCGCAATTCGCCGCGCGGCGTTTGCTTTCGGCCGCGGATGACGCCACGTCTTCGGGGTGGCGAAACATCGACTCTCCCTTGGCGTCTTGCTCCTGACCTCCTCGTGGGCGCTCTATGGATGCCCTGGTGACGACGTCCCGTCCAGCGACGCGAGTTCGTCTGGGGGCACCACGACCAGCCAGGACCCGACGACGGGCCAGGACCCGACCACCGGCCAAGACGGGAGTTCGGGCGGGGACGAGAGTTCGAGTGGCGGTGAGTCGAGTTCCTCCACGGGAGAGCCGATCGACACCTGTGGCGATGGCACGATCGACGAGGGCGAAGACTGCGACGACGCTGGGGAGTCCGCGGAGTGCAACTCGGACTGCACGATGGCCACGTGCGGTGACGGTGTGCTCAACCAGACGGCGGGAGAGGAGTGCGACGGTGCAGGCCGCAGCGAGTCCTGCAACGCGGACTGCACCAACAACACCTGCGGCGACGGCATCATCAACATGACCGCGGGCGAAGACTGCGACGACGAAGGTGAGTCGAAGACCTGCAACATCGATTGCAGCACATCCATGTGCGGCGACGGGGTTCACAACGCAACGGCTGGAGAGGCCTGCGACGACGGGGGCTACTCGATGCTGTGCGACATGGACTGCACCCCAGCCGAGTGCGGCGACGGAGACGTCAACGCGGCAGCGGGCGAGGACTGCGACGAGGGCGAGTCGGAGACGTGTGACCCCGACTGCTCGGCCGCCGAGTGTGGCGACGGCTACCTCAATGAGACGGCGGGAGAGGTCTGCGACGACGGAAACCCCGAGGATGGAGACGGGTGCAGCTCAACCTGTCAGCCAGAGTCGGCGGGGCTGATCTTCCTGACCAGCGCCAATGGTACGGCGGGCTTCTACGGCTATGACATCGAAGGCGACAGCTGGGCGACGCTCACCAGTCCACCCGTCACGACGTACTCGCAGCTCACCAACGATGGCACCAACGTGTTCATGCTCGGGTCGGACAACACGATCTACAGCTACGACATCGACGGCGATAGCTGGACGGCGGGCATCACCGGGCCGGGCACCGCAAACAACCCGATCGGGTTCTTCCAATGGTTCCCCGACGGCTTCTACTACCTGCAGGACGGCAGCACGACGATGTCCGTGTATCGCGACGCGGCCTGGAGCACGTTCGAGCTCGACATCAGCGGGTCCAGCGCGGGGACGTTCGATGCCGACACCAACGAACTCTACATCCGAGAGTTCTTCGAGGCCGGCTTCCGCGTCATCGACACGACCAACGACACGATCGTGCGCTCGATCGACGACGCGACCTCGGTTGGGGAGAACAGCCGCACGGGCACGTACTACGGCGGCAACTTCTACGTGCGCACCTTCTCCGGGCCAATCCTGCGGCTGGATAGCATCACCGGCGACTCCACGGATACGATGGCGACGCCGATCTCCGGTCACACGGGAACCGACGTCGACTTCGCCACCGGCCTGCTCTACATCTCGGGCTACGGCGGAGATGGGACGGAGTTCCAGGTGTTCGATACCAGCACCGACATGCTCACGAGCCTGGCCGACCAGCCCGATGTGTCGAACCACTCCACGATCACGGTGATGCGTCCGAGTTTCTGACGACACCTCGAATGAGCTCGACTGGAGCCCCGGCACGTGTTTCGTGTCGGGGCCTTGGCCGATCGTCCGAGCGCGGATCGTGGTTTCCACGCTCGATGCCTTCGCCCCGAGAGTTTTTTTGTCACACGACGCGGCGTCCGGGTCTGCCTGGATGCCATGACCACCTCCCCTCATGCCCAAGTCTTCCGCATCGCCGCCGTCGTCACCGTGAGCGCTGCCATCGCCCTCGTGGCGGGCTCTGCGACGGCCGAACGTCCGCATACGACGCGCAATCGCGGCTTCTCGGCCGAAGACGCTCGGGTCTTCGCCGCCGCGGCCCGCAAGAAGAAGGGCAAGAAACGGCGGGCACGCAAAGGCCGGCGCAGCAGCGCAAAGCGCTCGCCGATCACGGAATGCACCATCGGCACCAACGACCTGATCCACGACAAGATCGACGTCAGCGCCCAGGTCTCGATGATGCGAAAGATGTCCGGTAGCGCGGCGTCTCGTGCCGAGGCCAGCTCGATCTATCACGCGATCGAGAACGGCAAGCTGGCCGGCATCTACCTCCCCCCGCGCGGAGTCGTCTCGGCCCGAGGCCGCATGATGAGCCCGCAGCGCGGCTATTGGCAGCTCATTCCCAAAGGAGCGCTGTCGACTTGCGTGCTGGACCCCGACGGCGAGCCCCCGATGATCGTCTACCGCGAGAACCTGCAGCCGTCGCAGATCGACGCAGCCATCTCCTCAGCATGGAAAAGCTGTGGGTTGCCGAAGGTCACGCACCAGTGCACGTACGACCGAAACCTCGAGCGACCGCCCGAACCCGAGCTCGAGTGCGAGTCCGACGAGGACTGCCTGTACATCCCGGGCGCAGGCAACCGCTGCGACCTCGAGACCAACACTTGCTATCACGAGTTTGGGCCCGGGCGCATCGACACGTGCGAGCAGCCGCGCTGCACCCCCGGCATTCCCGCGACGGTCGACCCGCAATGCGGAATGACGACCACCCGTGAGCTGCGCGAGTGCTTGCCCGTCCCCGGAGAGATCTGCGGCGTCTGCGAAAACGGGGGCAAGGGCGCGAGCGCCTGCCACCGCAAGAACGACAAACGACACCGAGCAGAGGTCGCCACATGCAAGGCCAAGCACAGCCCGGGCAAGACCGCCGGCTACACCGTCAAGTGCTTGGCCCACATGGCGAAGTGCGTCGACGGAAGCGCAACCGACTGCGCAAAGGCAGGCCAGTGCATGGTCGACCCGGAGCCCGTCCGCGAATACCAGGACTGCCTGAAGAAGGAAGCGAAGCGCTACCACAAGCGCCAACAAGAGTGCGTCCGCAAGTAGCTGTGAACGTGTTCGTTCCGCCGGGTGCCGCGCGTGTACGAGGCTCGCTGCCTCGTTCCCCGCCGAGTTTCTCTCCGCGCGCGGCGCCCTCCCCCGCATCGGCGAGTTGCATGGTCTACTCGTTGTCGCGGTGACGTCTTCGTCGGGATACGTGGAACGCTCATGCTCGGACGCCCTCTCGGAGTTCGTCGAGTGCGTCTGGACGCTCTCCGAGTCTGGCGGCGAGCCGACGTGGGTCCTGCCCGATGGATGCGTCGACCTCCTCTTCGAACGCGCGTCGAACCACGAAGGAGCCCGGGCCATCCGCATCGTCGGCACGATGCGACGCGTCCGGTCGGTACACCGACCGCACCCTCACGAGTTGTTGGGGGTCCGCTTTCGTCCCGGCGGCGCGCGAGCATTGCTCGGCGTAGACGTGGCGCGACTCGTCGATGTTTGCGTCCCCTGGTCGGAGGTCTCCGGCCCGCTCGAGTCCGTGGATGCGGTGGTCCGTGAGCCGAGCCTGACCGCTGCAGGCGAGGGCATCGTGCACGCGCTGCAGGACAAGTTGCAGGAGGTAAGACCCGGCGACCGCCTGGCAGCACGTGCAGCGGCGGCCGTCGTAGAAGCGCCCGAGGAAAAGGTGTGCGCCCTGGCGGAGCGGGTCGGAGTGACGCGTCAACACCTGCGGCGCCTCGTAGTCTCCGCGGCAGGGGTTGCGCCCAAGCAGCTCGCACGCATCGTCCGCTTTCGCCGGGTGACCGAGCGACTCCGCAACAACGAGCGCCCCTCGGCCTCGCTCGCCCTCGACTGTGGCTACTTCGATCAGGCCCACATGGCACGAGAGTTTCGCGCCTTCACCGGAACCACCGCGACCGACTACGCGAGGTTCCATTTGTCCAAGACGGGGTGAGCCCCCTCGCCTAGCTTGGCGGGCATGCAAGGTATGCATCTGAGCTACGTCATCGTCTATGTGCCCGACGTCGAAAAAGCGGTGGCGTTCTACGAGGGCGCGTTCGGGCTGAAACGCCGCATGGTCCACGAGAGCGGCCAATACGCCGAGATGGAAACCGGCGCGACGGCGCTGGCGTTTGCGAGCGAAACCGACGTCACGACTTGCCACGCGTTCCGACCCAACCGCGCGGACGACAAGGCGGCGGGCGTCGAGGTCGCGTTCGTGACCGAGGACGTCGCGGCAGCCTACGCCCGCGCGGTCGACCACGGCGCACATGCTGAGGTGGAGCCGAGCGCCAAACCTTGGGGGCAGACGATCGCCTACGTCCGTGACCTCAACGGTTTCCTCGTCGAGATCTGTACCCGCGTGGGTGCATAGCTACCCCTCGACCGGCTTCAGTGACGCGACGATCCCATGCACCCGAGGGTCGTCCGCGGGCTGCAGGGTCAACATCATCGCCCCCTCGCGGGTCACCAGCGTACGCACGTACACCCGCTTGCCGTCGCTGTGTCCTCGCGCCTCCAGCCCGACGGCGTCCTCACCGGGGAAGAAGAACCGCGCGGCGCTCGGCTCCATGTTCATGAGCGCACTGAATGCTCCATACAGCGGCCGGAGCGTCGCCTGCACGTCCGGCGGAAACTGGAGCACCACCAGCGCCCCACCCATCGCACTCGTCTCGAACGCGAGGGCGCTCATCCCCTCCTCGTCGATGGTGTCCAGCGTGGCATCCGCCGGAACCGCAAGCTCCCCCCCCTGATGCCGGACGATCTGCGTCTTGCCCGTCCCGCCCTGCGATGCGGCTTCGCCGAAGGGCCCCTCGCCCCACACAACACCGCCCTGATAGAGCTCCAACGCGGGATCCCGTCCCGCGGCATCGAGCAACTCGGGACTCCGCGCCGCTACGGGTGAGGGACGCCCCTCGGCGAGTTCGAAGAATGCGGCACACGCCGGGGCGAGACTCTCGAAGTGGTCGCCGGGCACGTCGTACACCCGCAGCGGGTGGTCCTTCGCCCCCTTGGACTGCAACCATCCCAGGGTCGTGCCCGGATGGGCGCCGGTGTCGTCCTCACCTGTAAAAGCGTGGTGGCGGATCCGCATCGACTCGAGCATGGTGGTCGGCGTACGCAGGGTGACCTCCGCGCCGATGGGATCGACGACGCCGAACTGCGAGATGAAGCCCTCGATCGCCATCGGGTCGTACATGCCCCCCGCGCCTCCGGTCATCGCCGCGGGCACATCGTCCATCGTAGCCAGTAGTGCAGCCGTGCCCGCTCCGATGGAGTGGCCAAACACCACGATGCGGTCGGCATCCACCCCCTCGAGCGAGTGCGCATAGCGAACCGCCGCCGCTGCATCACGCACTTCGCCGAACATCAGCTCGAACGAACCGGGGTTGCCGTTCTCGCCCCGATAGGTAGGAGCCAACACGGTGTAGCCCGCCTCCGCGAACTGCGGACACGTATAGGCCTCCTCCGGGTCGCCCGCGAATCCACCGTGCAGGTACACGAACACGGGCGCGCCCGGCTTGCCGCGATGCAGCCACGCCTTGAGGTTCCGCCCCTCGGAGACGTAGTGCACCGTCTCGAGCCCATCGGGATTGGGGCGCGTGTCGAACGGCTGCGGACTCGGACCGGGGTCGAGCAACTTGGTCGGGGAGTCGCGGTGCTCCGAGGCAAGGTCGGGCCGCCCGGGAGTTCGGATCGACTCCAAGGGAAGCGGCGGCCGAGCGCTCGAAGTGGGCTGAACGGGATCGGCCGGGGCTTTGGGCGACGCCTGCTTTGCATCGCACGCGGTGAACACGAGAACGAGCGCTCCCAGGATCGACAGCCATCCTGCTGCGTTCATGGGGCGACCCTACCCTGGCTTCGTCGAACGCAGCGCGGGATCAGATGTGTCCGGCATTCAGGACATGAAGCGTGATCGCTTGTGGTGCGGTGGGTCCGAACGTGGCGGAGTCGGCATGCGAACTGGCGATCCTCGCCGTGCCTCGCCCTGCCCAGGCGGACTTGCTGGACCGAGAACTTCACCTTCTGCTACGTCACAAACGTGAAGCTCCTGGCCCCGCTCGTGCTGGTTGTCGTCGCTGCGGGCGGCTGTTCGACCTCAGAACCGCCTTCGGTGGAACTCAACGTTGCGCGTGTCCGAAGCAACGCCGACGTCCCCAACGTCGTGACGACAGCAAACGACCGGGTCCCGCTCGTGCTGGACATCGAGGTCTTCAATCGTTCGAACGAGCAGCCCCTCCTGGCAGCGCCTTTGTTCTCCCTCGAGACGAGTGGGAATGTGGAGATCCTCGGCTCTATCCAGACCGAGCTCTTCGATGGAGGATGTCGCGCTGACACGGCCGTCCCCGTGGGCGAGACGGTTGGGTGTCGCCTGATGTTCGAGATTCCTCGCGGGGAGTGGCCCACCGCGCTGCACTACCAGCCCCAAGCCACGCGATTCTCAACTCCCGTCGCCGTTTGCACAGCAGATCGCGTGCCGTGCCATGGCTCCTGTGTCGATCTCACCACCGACCCAGAACACTGCGGCGCCTGCCTTGCAGCCGTGCCCGCGGGCAGCACGTGTCAAGCTGGTGAGGGAGACTGCGAGGGCGCCGATCCGGCGACATGCGGTGGGGCGTGTGTCGACCTCGCCGTCTCCTTGGAACACTGCGGTGGCTGCAACCAACCTGTGCCTTCGGGGACGAGCTGCGTCGATGGGGTACCCGCCTGCCCAAGTCCTGACTTCACCCTCTGCGACGATGGTTGTCACAACCTGGAGAGCGACCGCGACAACTGCGGCGCATGCGGTCGCTCGGTTGGTGACGCGTTCGTTTGCGTCGCGGGCGAAGAGGGCTGTGGTCCCGGTCTCGAGCGCTGCGATGACGCCTGCAAGGATCTGCAGAACGACCGGTACAACTGTGGTGGATGTGGAATCCGGACCGCGTCGGAGGGAAGCTGCGTCGACGGCCAGAACGCCTGCCCGAGCGACCTCCCCGACTTCTGCGAGGACATCCTGCGATGCTACGACTTCTCCTCGGACGCGGAGAACTGCGGGGCATGTCAACGAGCTTGCGCCCTCGGGGAGTGCGATGGTGGAACGCGATGCCTCGTCAGCGACACCGCACAGGGGAGTGAGAACTGCCATGACGTCTGCGCGGAGGAGTTTCCTCCGAGCTTCTCCTGCGTCGGCGCGAGCATTATCGTCGACGGGGTGGAGGAGTTTTTTGCGTGCAACCAGAACACTGGGACGGTTGTGAAGACGTGCTACTGCGCGGATCCGTTCTAGGGGGCGTGGCCGCACTGCCTCGTCGGGCCTCGTCAAGTGAGCCCGTCTTTGGCCTGGCTTCACGCCTTACGGCTGGTAGTTCGGACCTTTCAGCAGCCGCGCTGATAGTACGACCCCGAGAACGAGGACAACCCAGAACCCCTCCCCCTGACTCGGGTCCGTCCTCCCATCTTCCCCGAGCTCACCGATGATGAGCTCATCGACAAACTCATGCGGCGCTGGACGAGATTCAGCACGCCCTGCCGGATGAGCACAAGGAGACCAACCGCCGCTTCGTGGGTGTCAAGGAGCCAGCCAAAACCTCAACCCTCCGTGCCCCCTGTTACCTCAGCCCTGCCTGTTACCTCACCTTCCCTTTGCTCTCCCATTCCGTTTACCTTACCGCCAACGGTCGTAACGAGCTACCGTGTCGACAAACCTGAGACGTTCCATGTCTACCGAGACCGACGAAGGAGTTAGGAACTACCCCGCGAACGTGGTGACGGACGCAGAGTTGCGCGATCATCAAGCTGTCGAGCCGGCGCCGGATGCCCTTCAGGGCGAGCGCCTCTACCCCCTCGAACTGTTGAACCATCGAGTCTTTGAGCATCTCACTCGCGCGCTCTTTCAGGCACAGATCGACGCGGGAGTGCACTCCGGCCGTTTCGATCGCGCTGAGTTGATGCAGGGCACCGGTGAGCGGGGACGAGACATCGTTCTGTGGCTCCTTGGAGAACCCGTTGGCTTCGTTCAGTGCAAGCACTCACGCAACATCTCGACCAAGCTAAGTCGCCCAGATGTAGCTCGGGAACTTCTCAAACTGCTCCTTCACACCATTCAAGACCCGCGACTGGTCGCGGAGTCGGGTCAGATCTCCTGGACCATTGCGACCAACACAGACCTCAACGAGCGGGCACGCACTTTTGTTGCAGATGCTGGTACATGGCTCCTTCAGCACGAGAGCCAGCGAGATGCTTGGATAGCCGAAGTTCTCGAGGGGAATGCTTCGTTGTCGCTTGTTCTAGACGAGCGCGTGAAAGGCAAGCTCCAGGCGCTCCTCGGTCGTCTAAAAACCGACCATCTTGTCGGGGCCTCCTTTTGCGAGGAGATCCCGGTGTACGAGGAGCGAATCGCATCGAAGTTTTTTGCAGTACAGCGTGTCGTTGACGCTCAACTCGCCGAGCGATTAGAGCGGAAGCTAGACCAACTCGACGATGCGCCGAAGGCCAGCCCCCGCTCTTCGCTAAATGAGCGGATGGAGAACTGGTTTCGTGCGCTTGGCTACACGCTCCAGTCACTTCAGCGAGGGGAAACTGAGACGCCGGACTTCCTTCTTGGCATCCGCGAGAGACAGAGAACAACCAAGGTTCTAGTGCGCGGGACCCAGGGAGAGGCGACGCTCGCGGCGCTAGAAGCACTACGGAAAGAGGGAGCCCGCCGTGTCGTCGACGAGATCTGGCTCGTCGCCGATGTCAGAGTCTCGAAAGCAGCACGAAAAGCGGCGAACGCTCCCGAGGAACTCTGCCTCACCTTCGACGAACTTGTGGAGCTTGCGACAGACTTTGATGAGTATTTTGAATCACTCGAAAGCATGGCAGCTCAAGAGGGACTCGACGACCTTCGCGTTCCTCTCGGGTGCGTGAAACACGATATTGACGCGGATAGCGGAGCGATACTTGACACAAGCAAGTACCCGGTATCCGACGGCGGCGTCGAGCACTATGTGGACGTGTGGCTACATGACCCGGCCAAGGAGCATTTGTCCGTCCTCGGCGAGTTCGGTACCGGGAAGACGTGGTTCGCTCTTGCGTACGCGACGCGTGCTGCGCGACGCTATCGGGAGGCGAAGGCAAAAGGGCTCCCTCGCCCCCGCATACCCCTTCTCGTCTCCCTTCGCGACTACGCGAAAGCGATCTCCGTCGAATCACTCTTCTCCGAGTTCTTCTTCCGACAGCACCGAGTGCTTCCAGGATATGCCGCGTTCGAGGAGCTAAACCGGATGGGAAAAGTACTCCTGATCTTCGACGGCTTCGACGAGATGGCGCAACAGGTCGATCGGCAGAAGATGATCAACAATTTCTGGCAGCTTGCGAAGTTGATCGTCCCGGGGGCTAAGGTCGTGCTCACTTCGCGCACAGAGCACTTTCCAGACGCGAAAGAGAGCAGGCGATTGCTCGGGGCAGAACTCCGAGCCTCGATCGGCGACTTTGATCGAATTGCACCTCGTTTTGAAATTCTGCACCTCAGCCCCCTCGATCCGGACCAAGTCAGAGACCTTATCTTGCGGCGCGCCGACTTGGCGACTGCTGACCGCATTGTCGAGAACAACGAACTTCTTGACTTCGCGCGCCGCCCTCTCATGGTCAACCTTATCATCGAGGCGCTTCCCGTTCTTGACGAGGAATCAAGAATCGACATATCGCGCATATTTGTCGCAGCCGTGGGGAGGAAGCTTGAGCGAGACGTCCGCCAAGAGCGGACGTTCACATCGCTGGCGGACAAGATCCTCTTTCTTACGGAGCTAGCCCTCGAAATGCATAACACCGACTCGTTGAGTATCAACTACCGCGAGTTCCCCACGCGGATTCGGGCGCTATTCGGCACTGAGGTCGAAAGAGACGGCGACCTCGACCACTGGCACCACGACATGATGGGGCAGACAATGCTTGTCCGCAATGAACATGGTGACTACAGACCCGCGCACCGTTCTCTCGTTGAGTTTCTCGTAGCGTACCGAGTTGCGGCTAGCCTCGGCGTACTTCACCGTGACTTCCTTGAACTCGTCCGACATGAAGAGGATGCTACGGCATGCGACTATTGTTGGACCAACTTCTTTCGCGCCGGCAGAGACGCTGAGGGTAAGGATCGGAGCCAGCGCCAGCTGCGAACGTTCCTTGCGGAGGAGAAGTCGGAGCTCAAGCGCGTGCTCGGCACCAAGCCGCTGACCGTTGCGATCTGGAGCTTCCTGCAGGACATGATAGCCGGTACGCCGGAAGATGTCTCCGACTCGCTTCTACCGATGATTCCACGGCAGAACGGTGACGGGGTTGTAGGAACTAACCTTGTTTCAATCCTCTTAGGGCTCGACTCAGCAGCCCTCAGCTCAAGGAGCTTGCAAGGGGCCTCGCTCAGAGGGTTGTCGCTCGAACACGATAAGTGGCGGGACCTGAATCACAGGCCAAGACATATCATTCAGTCGTGCGTAGATTTGACAAATGCGGACCTCGCGGACGCGAATCTTCGTGATGCGAGGTTCGGTCGGGCGGCAATGGGGAATGTTAACTTCCGGTCCGCTGACTTGACTGGGGCTTCACTTAAACTAGCGCAGTTCGACGGCGCTTCGCTCCATCCGACGCGGCGGGAGCTCGTCACATCGTCGCATGATGAACTAATTTCATGGGACCTTGACTCATTTACGGTCAAGCGACAAACAGCTATTGATGGAGCGTGGCGCTGCCGGCACATGCCATGTGGCAAGCAGATGATTGTGAGTGACTGGGGGGCGATCCGACTCGTGGATTCAGATAGTCTTGAGGTAACCGACACCTTCAAGAACTCGACTCCCAAGTTCTTTCGTTCTGGTGAGCCAGAGCCGAATCTCTGGGCAACAGCACTGGAGTTAATTGATCAGGACCACGTTGTCGCCGGGTCGAACACTGGCGCTGTCTATATCTGGGACGTCCGCGAGCGCGTCGAGAAGATGCGTATCGAACAAAGCGCGGGCTGCGTTGAAGAGTGCGCCTACTTGCGCGACCAGGGGGTTCTCGTGATACTTAGCTACGCTGACGTCGTCTCCCTATCGCTGGATCCCGGTCGCGTCTCAACGCCACTTGCGACGAGACGACTCAAAGGTTCCTTGCCTCGGAGCTTGTCATTCAGTCCGGATGGTTCAAGTCTAGCCTCGGTCTTTCCCAACGACGAGGTTACCGTATTTGACAGTAGAACACTTGAGACAATCCGCGTGATCTCGACGGAGATTCGTCATCCGGAAAGCGTCGCGTTCCATCCCCACAGGCCGGAGGTGGTAGTCGCGGGGACACACCGTGCCGAAGCGCGAGACGTTGCCACGGGCGCTCTGCGTCGGGTGTTTGATTTTCCTCCCTCGAACTCGAAGTGGGGGCACACGAGGACTTGTACGATTCTGTTTGGGCACGGTCTTGTGTTCCTCGTTTGTTCAGAAGGCCTTGTTCGCGTTCTAGGCGATGAAGATTGGCGGCTAGTTGCCGAGTTGCCGGGTTTGCCAGTTGTGCGCGGGGCGGATTTCACCGACGCGACGCTTGATGAGAGCTTCAGGCGAGTTCTACAGCACGGCGGTGTGCGGGGTCTCTAGGCGCTGCATGTCGACGGTGCTCGAGTTGTCGTCGTGAATGAACCGCGAGCCGTCCTGGTGTGAGATCCCGAGTTCGAACCACGAGGGATTGAAGTCTCGTGGTAAACTCAGGTTAGAACGAGGCCGAAGGCGGCGCCCCGACGACGGAGTTGTGCCGGAAGCACAGGATGTCCGGCGCGACGTTCTACTCATGGAAAAGAAGTACACCGTACGCCGGGGTGAATGACCGTGGTTCGCAAGAGAACACACTCGGCTTTGAGGTCCTTTGGACGTCGACGCCATACAGGCGCTCTGCCCCGTATCGACGGCGTGTTTGATGGTATGCCCCGCGGTCTAGGACTGTCCCTCTCAGTTCCTTAGCTTCAGCGTTCACGAAGCCCTCGCACGAGGGCCTCCAGCGCCGGGGTGGACTCCGCTCCCAGCGGCCGCCCCTCCAACACCGCCGCCAGCACTGCCCGCGTCTGAGCGCTGGGCGCCTGCACCCCCCGCAGCACCTCGACAAACATCGCCTCGACCTCCCCGACCTTCGCTTCCACCCGCCTCCGCGACACCGCTTGCTGCAGCCGCGGGTTCGCAGCCGCCGGCCGCTCCTCGCTCGGCGCAGGGCCCAGCGATTCGATCGTCCCCACGACCGCCCGCGATCGCTCGGCATACGGCAGCGCCGACAACACCTCGGGCATGATCGCCTTCCCGATGTAGTAGTCCTGCGCGCCGTACCCAACCGGGAACTCCAGCTTGCCCTCGATCGGCTCCACCGGAAGCCCACCGGTGAACCGCACGGGCACGATCGGAAGCTGCAGCCGGACCGCGTAGTCCAAGATCGTCGAGCTGACTGTCTTCAGCGACTCCGCCGCGTGCTGCGAACGGGTCCCCTGTGGGTGCAGGAAGAACGACTTGCTCCCATCCCGCAGCCCTGGCTCGAGCGCGTCGAGGTGCCCGGCCATCGACTGCGGCTTCGACTGATCGAAGTACAGAATCCACTCCGGATCCACCTGCTCGGACCCGCCGAACAGCAGCCGCAGGATCCAACCGATCCAGCGCTTCTGGTGTTTCGCGTTGGCCATCGTGGTGACAGCTCGATCCGTCAGCCCGGCGAGCAGGTGGGTGATGAGCAGGGACTCGATCTGCACCTGGTGATTGCCCAGGAACAGCGCCGGCCGCGTGCGCACCACCGCGAAGTCGTCGGGGTCGGTGATGACCACCCGGCGCACGAACTGCTGCAGCAACCCCTCCCAGAGGTCGCGGCCCACCCAGCCATCGTCATGCCCCACCTGCTTGGCCCAGAATGGGCGCACGGGCGCGGGGTCGAGAACCGACGGGGCCTCACCGTCGCGTACCACGACATCATCGCCGTCTCGCGTGACGTGAAGGTTTGGCGGGTTCAATGGGAGCGCAGCGGGAAGCCGGCCGGGGTGAATCCCGTGTGCGTGCCCAACGTGCTCCAGCGCGGCGATGTCCGCCACCGCGGTGCGTCCGTAGATCCCCTGCACCGTTCCCGGCATCCAATCACACGCGTCGACCTCCGCCTGGCTCAAGCGCGTCTGCCCGTCCTCGTGCCGCGACAGCCGAAGCCCCGGGACAAACGCATGATCCCGAAGGAACGCCCGCCGCTCGGCTGGAGCGGCACTGCCAAGCGGACCCTTGGGAAAGCACGCTTCCAAGATGCGGCCATGCGCCCACACCCGCTCGCCAGACGCATCGGAGACGATCAGCTGCAGGTCGAACGCCGGCAGACCCGGCGCGAGCTGTCCGCCGAAGCGTACCTCGCAGCGCACCTCGCCCGCCGTCGGCGTAGCCCCATGAAACGTCAGGCTCGGCACACGGGCCGGGTACGCCACGAGGTCGTCTCCGATCGCGTCGGACCACAGCGACAACGCATCGTGCGGAATGCCGTGCAGCGCCGCGTCGAGCAGCGCTGGATGCAGGCGACCGACCGGCACAGCACCACCGCCCGCGTCGAGCCACGTCGACGCCCCAACCTCCGTCCGCACGCCCCGACGCCATAGATGGAACGCCGGACCGTGAAAGAGCGAGCCGTCCTCGTAGGGGTTGTCCATCGCCGGACCTTCGAGCGGAGCCCAAGGCTCGGGCGCGGCCTCGGGCTGACCGCGGACCACAACGCCGGTGGCCACGACCTCTCCGGCCTCGTCCAACACCCGCACCTTGCCCGTCGACGCATCGAGTTCGGTTCGCAGCGTCCGTGCACGGCCCACATCGATGAACCCGTGCACCGCGACGTCGCGCACCGACGCAACCGGACCCGGGACGGCCGACGCCACCAGGTCGACGATCGACATCATCGGGAGCGCAGGCTCGTTCCACGTGGGGCAGTGGTCGGCCAGCCAGCGGTCGCGCGCAGGCTCGAGCGTGAGCGTGTCGTCGCCCTCGCCCGTGGTGCGCGGCGGCGGAGGATCGCCCGACACGATCCGCATGCCCAACCCCTCCGACGAGTAGATCCGCAACCCGTCGACCCAAAGCGATGCCCGTGCAATTGCGAACGGACCCGCGTCGTCGCGACCACGCTCGGTGATCTCGAGCGTGCAGTGGACCAGCTCGTTCTTGGGCACCACCTGGCCGCGATAGCGCCAGGTCATCTCATGGCCGATCGCCAGCGGCTCGAAGCGCGGCGACTCGATGCCCTCGTCCATGCCCGTGACCAGCATGTACGACTGCAGCAGCTGGATCATCGCCTCGATGCCCAGCGACCCCGGCTGTACCGGGTCCTGGAAGAAGTGCGCCTTGAAGTACCAGTCCGACGCACGGACGTCCTTTTCGGCCCGCATCGCACCCAGGCCCGCATCCCCACCGTCGGGCCAGAACCCCGTGATGCGGTTGAGCATGTCCATCTTGCTGCCGGGCAGCGTCGCGCCCTCGCGGTAAAGGCTGGCGGGGCGTGCATCGAGGTCGATCACCTCGGTATTCGGGCGCTCCAACAACGCACGGTCGGCCTCTTCGATCGGGAGCCCCGATTGGTCTTCGAACGCCTCCAGCGGGAAGCAGCCGAACACGGTCTTCAGCGTGTAGACCGACGCGTCCCCTTGGTACATCTCGACGTCGAACGACGTGATCACCATGCCGCCGGCCTTCGACAGCGCCGTCAGCTTCACCTCCGTGCGCAGCGTGCCTGCATCGGCGAATACTTCACGCAGCTGGGTCCCGGTGCCGTCGAGGTTACGGAACAGCAGGTCCTTGTCGTACGCCAGCACCGAGCCCACATAGCTGGCCAGCCACCCGCACGGCTGTAGCGCTGTTTCGAGCAGCACCGCGAACGGCATCGTGGCCGCGCCGTTGTCGTGGAAGTACCAAGCGTCGGGCGGCACGTCGTACTCCACCACCACTTCCGCCCCAGCCTTGGCCACGCCGATGTCGCCGCTGACCGAGGTGATGCGAGACATGAAGTGGTACGGCGGGCTGGGCAGGCGCGGCGCCGTGCGATGCGAGTCGAATGGCCGATACATCGGCCCGAACGCGTCCGACGGACGTCCCCACGCGCAGGCGAGCAGCGACTTGTAGTCGAACTCGAAGGTCTCGCCTTCGTCGGTCGTGAACGAGGCGACCGGCTTCGGCTCAACGTAGCCGTCGAGCAGCTCCGTCCACGTCTCCAGCGGCCAGTCGGGCACGAGCTGCAAGCCCACGCGTTTGGCATGAAACGCCTTGAGCCCATCCACCGTGCACAGCAGGTCCGCGTAGATCGTCGGCACCGGGCCGGCCACGATCTCCTCCACGAACACCTCGTAGGTGAGTTCCTTCGACGTCGGCGTGACCTGCCCTCGGCAGCGCATCTCGATCGGCTCGCCGGGCACGGGCTGGAAGCGCCAGCCGTCGCGCCGTAGCGTATAGCCCAGTGCGCTCAGGTACAGGCTCAGCGCCTGAAAGCAGCCCTCGAACATGAGCGTGCCCGGCATGCACGGGTCGTTCTTGAAGTGGCCGTCGAAGTACCAGTCGTTCGGCGTGACCGGCGTGCGCGCGTGCAGGTAGCCGCGTCCCCACGGTCCGCCTCGAGGGTCGAACGTGGTGACCTCTTCGAGGAACAGCATGCGCCCGCCCTGAATCGTGGGCGTATGCGAGTGCGTCTGGCTGAATTCGAAGCCCTCGCCAAAACACTCCCACGGACGACCGTCCGCGAACGCCTCGATCTGCGGGCGGGTGAAGCTGCGGCGGGTCGTGAGCTGGTCGGGCGCCTCGAGCCGCGGCTGCGCGACGATCTCGGCGTCTTCGGGCGTCCACAGGATGCCGTCCGAATCGGCGAGTTCTTCGTCGGTGAAGAAGCCGGCCTGCCCGTCGCGCACCGACAGCCGGATGTCGCCGCCAATGCGGCAGTCGTAGTGAAAGAAGAACAGCCGCACCGCGTCGTGCTGGGCGTGCCCATCGACGTGAATGTCGTACTGCAAGGTGTCACCGACCACGGGCAGGTCACCGCCGTAGGTCAGCGTGCAGCCGAGCAGGCGATAGACCCGTTCACCCTTGTTGAGGAAGTCGGCACCCATCCAGCTGATCAGCATGAGGTCGGCCTGACCGCTCTCGATGAAGATGCCGCCGGGCATGCGCCCGCGATGCAGGTACCAGCTGTCCGAACAGACGTCGGTCTCGGTCCAGATCGTGCCCTTGCCGAGCACGCCGGGTTCGGCGTCGATGCCCGTGACGCGGTCGGCGAGCAGCAGCGGCGGCTCCGGCATGCGGACCTGCCGGGCGTAGCCGTCTTGCTGCTCGAACAGCGGGCCGAAGATTTCGGAGATCTTGCCCGAGGCGTCGATCTCGAGCTGCGCGCGGGTCAGCGTGGGACCGACCGGAGTGGGCGCTGCGGAGGAAGGCTGTGCGGGCGTGGACGCAGGCGCGGCCGGTTTGGGCAGCGCAGGCGTCTTCGCGACCACGGGCGGCGCCGGCTTGGGCGGCGCAGGCTCGGGGCGCGGCGAGGGAGTCGGGGTGGGCGACACCCGCGGCGTGGCGACGGCCGGCGGCGGCGCAACCACAGCCCCGACGGCACCGCCCTTGGCTCGCTCCAGCATGCGGGCACGGCTCTCCAAGAACGCGGAGTGCACGGCGGCTTGCTGCTGCAGGAACCGCGCATGCAGCTCGCTCAGCTCGGCGAGCGCCCGGGCGCCCGGATGCCCGGACGCGACAGCTGGAGCCGCCTGCACTGTGGGCGTCGGCACCGTGGCCACCGCGGGCGCAGGCGTGGACACCGGCATCGGTGCGGGCTCCGGCTCGGGCAGCGGCGCATGCACGGCAGGTGTGAAGTCGGGTCCGAGAACCGGGGGCAGAGGCGGGGCGGGTTTCATGACGTGAAGCTCCGAAGAGGTCTCGGACGAGGCGCGCCGTTGCACCGGCGGAAAGTGAAGCGGGACGGACAGTGGCCCGGCGAGCGTGCCGCCTACGGGCGGCGGCGAAAGACGTGCGAGCAAGGCCTGCAGGTTGGCGGGGATGCCCGCGGCGACCAGGGCCGCGGCGGCTTCCACCGCCCCCCAGGCGCCCTGCCCTTTGCGGTCGAGCGCGACGATGACCGCCTCTTGGCGGCGCTGTGGCCCGAGCACATCGTGAATCCAACGCGTGCACGAACCGCCGGGGCCGTGCTCGACGAACACGCGCACACCGTCGGCCCACGCGCGTTCGATCATCGCGGGAAACTCGAGGCAGTGCAGCGCCTGCGAAAGGATCGCTTGGGCACACGCCTCGGTCTCGGGCACGTAGGGGTCGGGGCGACCGCCCGAGTAGAACCGCACGCCCGGCACCGCATGCACGGGCCGGCGATGCAGCTGCAGGTATGCGTCCGCATCGGGGCCGAGCTGCGGCACGTGCACACACATGTTGTAGTCGAGCGCCTGGCAGCGGCTGCGACCGATCGCGTCGAGCACGGGCGCCAGCGCGGCCGCGTCGCCTCCGATGACCACGTCGGCGTCGCTGTGCACGATCGCCATTTCGATGCGGGGGTTGTCGGCGATGCGCGCTTGCACCTCCGAGCGTGGCGCGAGCACGGACCACATCTGCCAGCGAGCGTCCGGTCCCCATTGGTCGGTGACGGTGGTGAACGCCCCGGCGAGGTTGCGGGTGAAGAGCGCAGAGTCCCGCGCCTGCTGCCGCATCGCATCGACGTCTCGCCAAGCCCCGAGCGAGAACAAGCTGTTGCTCTCGCCCGAGCTGTATCCGATCGCTGCCTGAGGACGCAGCCCCAACACGGTCTTGGACAGCTCGGTGTGCAGCTGCGCCACCGCCGACGCGCACCACAAGCGCTGCTCGGCGTCAGCGGGCCCCTCGGTCCACGCCAACGCTTCGGGCAACGAGCCGAAGCGCTGCAGCACCGCGTCACCCAAACCTGGCAGCTCGCCGAGCAGGTCGAGACCCGCGCCCGCGTAGGCCGACCCGGCCGAGGTGTAGACGAACGCCAACTCCCCCTGAACCGCGCCGTCCCGCGCATGCACGCCCGCCCCGGGAGGGGCACCGTCGCGCAGATGGGCTTCGGCACGCGCCCGTTTGGCCTCGAGCTCGGCCTGCGAGCGGGCCACCAGCACCAAGCGGCACCGTTGCCCGGCCAGATCCTCGAGTCGCGTTTGACGGTCGGAGCGCAACGCGTCGAGCAACGCGTCCTTCGACGACGCGGCGAACGTCGCGAGTGCGGGCGCTTCGTTGGCGCCCACCGTCGCAGCATCGCCCGGCAACAGACTCACGCTTGCCTCCGCGCCCTCCATGGCCAACACGCGCACCGTGCTCGCACGCGGGGCGACGGTCGGTCTGCCGTGACCATCGACCCGGCGATGCGTGGCCCAAACCGCGGCCGCGACGGGCAGCAGTCCGCTGGCGGCGTGGCAGTGGCCCACGCCCGGCGTCGCGTCGAAGGTCTGGTCGGGACCCCATTGCAGCGCGGTGTCGTCGGTCTCGCCCACGATCGCGAGCACGGGCTGTCCGTCGGCACGTGCCTCGGCTTCGCGACGCAACACGAGGGCAACCGCAGCGTCCCCGGCCGTGCGTCGTGACGCCGGCAGCAACGCACTGGCCTCGCGGTGCACCGGGTCGTCCCCCAGCTCCACCGCGCCCACGACCGCCGCGTCCAACTCCCCGCGGGACACCGCCCGCGTCGCGAGCTCCAGCGCCCGAAGGCCCGACAGCTCCTCGGCGAAGACCGAGCAGCTTCCACCCCCGAGCCCCAAGTGGCGGTTGATCCGGTTGGTCGGGATGTTGGGCATGGTGCCGATCACCCCCGCGGCCGTGAGCGCCTCGATGAAGCCCTCGCCGTGTCGCCACCGCGCGCCGTAACGCGCCACCGACGGATCCACGCCCATGCCCACAAACGCTCCCACTGCCCCCGTCTCGTCGGGCAGCGCCTCGGCCACCTCGGCCGCGACCTGGAGCTGAAGCAACTGCTGCGGCAGCGTCTGGCGCAGGTCGTTGGGCGGAATGCCGACCGCCAGAGGATCGAGCGGCAACGTCTCCTCGATCTCGTGAGAACGCTGCGGGTCTGCGATCGCCTCGAGCAGCGTCGCGGGGCTCGTCACGCCGCGACCACGCACCGCGACACCGACCACCGCAACCCGTTGCGGGGTCGTGGGCTCCGCCTCGGCGGGCAACGAGGGGTCGTGCTCCTCGACGATCAGGTGCGCGTTGTTGCCCCCGAAGCCGAACGCCGACACCCCGGCCCGACGAACACCGCGCGCACGCCATGGCTCGGGCGCCTGCGGCACACGAAACCCATGCCGAGCCAGCGCCTCGGTCGGCCGATCGACGTGCGGCGTGGGGGGCAGCTCGCCCGCCTTCATCGCCTCGCACACCTTGATCAACCCCGCCACGCCCGCAGCGGTGATCAAGTGCCCGACGTTGGCCTTGAGCGACCCCAGCGGAAGGTCGAGACCCGCCTCGCCGAAGACCTCGCGCAGCGACTCCAGCTCCGTCGCATCGCCGAGCTGGGTGCCCGTGGCGTGACACTCGACGTAGTCGACGTCGGCCGGCGAGAGTCCCGAGGCCTCGTAAGCGCGGCGAAGCGCACGCGCTTGACCTTCGGCCGACGGCACCAAGAACCCGCGCCCGCGCCCGTCGTTGCTGAGCCCCACACCGCGGATCACTCCGACGATGGGATCGCCATCGCGTCGCGCGTCGGCCAAGCGCTTGAGCACCACGAAGCCCGCACCTTCGGCCGGCAACAGGCCATCGGCCTCGGCATGAAACGGCCGACTCTGCCCGCTCTTGCTGAGCGCACGCAGAGCCCCGAACCCGACATGAATGAAGAGGTCATCGGCGCAGTTGACCGCACCGGCCAACATCGCGTCGGCCTCGCCATCGTGCAACCGGTCGCACGCATACTTGATCGCGTACAACGACGAGGCACACGCAGCGTCGAGCGCCACCGCTGGCGCCTGCAGCCCAAGGGCTCGGCCCAGCAGCAGAGCAGGCAAGCCCGCACCGAAGCGGTTGCGCGGATCGACGGTGTCGTCGGTCGCGCCCCACACCGACTCCGCAAAGGCCGACATGCCGCGCGTGGGGAACCCGAGGTTGCCGAAGATCGCCCCAGTCCGGGCGGGCGTCTCCGTGAACCCTGCGTCTCGCAGCGCCGCCCGCCCCGTGTGCAGCGCCCACACGAACACCGGGTCGAGCCCCTGCAGCGACGCCGCGGGGACCTCGAAGCCAGTCGGGTCGAAGTCCAGGTCGCGCACGTACCCTCCGCGGTCGGTCCAGACGCGGTCGGGCTGCGGGTCGTCGGCCGAGCAACGAATGCGCTCCGCGTCGACGTCCCAGCGCCCGTTCGGCACCGAAGTCACCTGGTCGGACGCGGCGCGAACGTTGGACCAGAGCTGCGCGGGCGAGTGGGCGCCCGGCAGCAGGCAAGCGCGACCGACGATCGCGATGGGAGCGAAACGAGGCATGAGTCGACTCGGAGGTGCGGGGGATCAGGCGCGGGGGAGCTGATGCGTCTCCACACCGTGGAGCTCGGCGACCACGGTGCCGCTGCTGTCGTGGAACACCACGTCGGCCACGGCCTTTTGCCCCTCGGCACGGCGCCCGGTCAGGGTGCAGCGCAGCGGGCCTTCGGACGGCGTCGCGTAGGTCTTCACCTCGCCGATCGCGGTGGGCAGCGACGACCCACCGAGCATGTGCTGGCTCCACAGCAACGCGAGCTGCAGGCCACCGTCGACCGCGAGCGGGTCGGTGCACCACGGCGACTGCCACCCGGCATCCCGAACCCCCGCCACGTCTGCGGCGATGCCCTTGTCGGACACCCCGTCGATCGAGCGAATCACCTGGAAGTCCGGGCCGTGGAACAGCACGCTGCCGTCGTACACGGCACGATCGCCCCAGGTTTGCAGCCCGAGGTCGGTCGAGGGTGCAGCCGGTGCCGCGGGCACGCCCGCCGACATCGCCGCGGTCGCCCGGTAGTACCGATTGCCCGCATCGTCGCGCAGCTCGAGCTTCAACTGCGTGCTGCCGTTGGTGCCCTCGCGCACCGCGTGCACGTGCAACGCGGTGGCCTTGTGGTCGAAGTCCTGCAGCGAAATGCCGCGCAGCACCGAGACGTCACGCAACCCGGCGAGCTTCAGATCCGGACACGCCGCACGGGCCGCCCGCGAGAACCATTCCACGGCGAACGCGACCGGGACGACCGGCGTGCCCTGAATGCTGTGGTCGACCAGGAACGGATGCGACTGGCGATCGACCACTACATCCACGCGCACCGCATCACCCGCGTCGGTGGGCGCGAAGGCTCCCGCGACCGGAGCACCGCCGAGCACGAGCTCGACCGTGTCGCCGCCCGGATGCTGGATCTCGTCGAGCATCATCTGCGCCCCGACCTCGAGGGGAATGAGCGCCACGCCCATGGCCGCGAAGTGCTGTTCGAGCTGCGGGGTGACCATGCCGCCCTTCCAGGGGCCCCAGCCCAGCGACTTCACGCGGCATCCGGGGTGCTCGGCGGCGTAGGACCACGCGACTTTGTTGAGCACCTCGTTGGCCATCGCGTAGTCGACCTGGCCCGTGTTGCCGTAGCGGGCGGCCACGCTGGAGAACATCACCAGCAGCTTCAGGTCGTCCTGCGCGGTTGCGGACAGCAGCGCGCTGAGACCCGCGACCTTGGTCGAAAACACCCGGTCGAACTGCTCTGGCGTCTTGTCTTCGATCTTGCGGTCGGCGAGCAGGTGTCCGGCTTTTTCAATGCGGCTTGCAAGCGTGTTTCCAGACCGGTCTTCTTCCAGCGTTCTGGTATCCGAAACAGTGAGGACAGCAATGTTCAGAGGAATGAAGGGACGGGATTCATCGATACGGGACATTCAGGGCTCCTTTGTCCCGAGACATAGGGGAAGTTGAGGCGTTCTTCCAGTAGCCGGCAGATTGCGCGCACTGAATTGAAGTGCGCGAAATAAAATTACAAAAAATAACAAGATTGAGACACTTGCAAAAAAGTTAGGTCAGTATTATTGACTTAAATAACCAATCCAAAAATGCAACGAGCCAACAATGACAACCTGGGAAAGCCTATACGCCCGACGCGCCAGCCGCATGCGCGCCTCGGAAATCCGTGAACTCCTGAAACTGCTGGACCAGCCGGATGTGATCAACTTCGCCGGCGGTATTCCCGACCAGGCTCTGTTCCCCGCCGAAGCGTTCAAGGCAGCCTATCAGGAAATTCTGGCAGGTCCGGACGCGGGCCGCGCACTGCAATACGGCATGAGCGAAGGCAGCGCCCGCCTGCGCAACTGGATCGTCAGCCACATGCGCCGCCTTGGCGTCGCGTGCGGGCCGGAGAATATTCTGGTTACCTCCGGGTCTCAGCAGGGGCTCGATTACATCGGCAAACTGTTCCTGACGGAAGGCGATACCGCGCTGGTGCAGTGGCCGACCTATCTGGGCGCGTTGCAGGCTTTCAATGCCTATGAGCCCGGTTACGACCGGCTTGACCCTGGAGCCAACCGCCCTGCGGAAGATTATGCGGCAACCGCACGCGAAAAGGGCGGACGCCGGAAGGCGCCGCCCTGATCGCAAAGACGGTACTGTAGATAGGTTGTTATTCGCTGGGCGTGACAGCTTCGCCCGCGGATTCGGCAGCTTCGCCGGTGGATTCGGCAGCGTCGCTTGCCGCGTCGCCGACGGATTGCGCGCTCGACGGATCCTCGCCGGTGAAGAGCTCCAGCACCGTCTGATACCAGCGCCAGGAATAGGCCTCGGGCGGGAAGCTGGTGGTCTCGGCCGCCGAGAAGGACATGATGGTGATGATGACCACCGGCA